>ENA-OSJC01000645-OSJC01000645.1-marine-metagenome-genome-assembly--contig:-NODE-645-length-32700-cov-5.072342_pt1 | contig 32700 bp, 32 predicted proteins | sample MGYA00237885_ERZ534234 | MGnify/ENA primary metagenome ERZ534234 (study PRJEB26413, sample SAMN06343907) | marine metagenome | isolation source: coastal waters | place: Atlantic Ocean: West Antarctic... | reverse complement strand
GAGTGTAAAAAATTTTATTACGGGGATAGCAAAAAAAATCAAAAAAGAAAAATATTTATTTTTTAATAATAAAAATTCAAATTATATTAAAGGTAAGATAACCATAGGTCTAAACACTATTATAGGATCTGGCTCAATTGTTCTTCCTAAAGTTAATATTTCAAAAAAAGTATCTATTGGGGCTTTAAGTTTAGTAAATAAAAATATTAATTTACCAGGTGTTTATAGTAATATACCTGTAAAAAAAGATAAATGAAAAATAAAACAATAATTATTGCAGAAGCTGGTGTTAATCATAATGGAAGTTTGTCTCTAGCAAAAAAATTAATTAAGGCTGCGTCAAGAGCTGGAGCCGATTATGTAAAATTTCAAACTTATGATGTTGATAGCATGATTAGAAAAAATACTAAATTAACAATTTATCAAAAAAAAAATTTAAAAACAAATTTAACTCAATATGAAATATTAAAAAAATATAAACTTAGAAATAATTGGTACGAAAGTTTAATTTTATATTCAAAAAAAAATAATATAAAATTAATTTCATCACCTTTTGATATTAAAAGCATACAGCTTATTAAAAAATTTAATTTTGACTATATTAAAATCCCATCTGGTGAAATAAATAATCTTCCATATTTAAAAGTCCTAGCAAAACAGAAAAAAAAATTGATTTTATCAACAGGTATGTCAACATTAAGTGAAGTTAAAAATGCAATTAGAGTTTTAAGAAGTAAAGGACTAAAAAAAAATAATTTATATGTTCTTCATTGTCATTCAGATTATCCATCTAAACCAGAAAATTTAAATTTAAAAGCCATTGGTCTTTTAGAAAGAAAAATTGGATTAAATGTAGGATATTCAGATCATAGCGTAGGTATAGAGGCTCCAATTATTGCAGTGGCATACGGAGCAAAGATCATAGAAAAACACATAACACTTAACAAGAACTATTATGGGCCAGATCATAGAGCAAGTCTTGAGCCTCAAGAATTTAAAACAATGGTTGATTCAATCAGAATTACAGAAAAAATGATTGGTACCAGTTTAAAAACGCCAAGCAAAATTGAACTAAAAAATAGAAAATTAGTGAGGAAATCTATTGTTGCCTTTAAAGATATAAAAAAAGGTGAAAAGTTTTCAACTAATAACATTACCACAAAAAGACCAGCTTATGGAAAGTCGCCAATGCTTTATGATTTATATTTAGAAAAAAAAGCAAAAAAAAATTATTTTAAAGATGATTTTATTTAAGGTATGAAAATTTGTTTTATTAGTGGTTCTAGAGCTGACTATGGTCTTTTATCAAACTTAATGAAATTTTTTAAAAATGATAAAAAATATAATCTGCAAATTATAGTAACAGGATCTCATTTATCAAAAATGCATGGTTTAACTTACAATGAAATAGAAAAAGATAAATTCAAGATTACTAAAAAAATAAAGCTTAATATTGACAAAAAAAAATCAGAAAACATTTCTGAGTCCATTAGCATTGGTATTAAGCAATTTTCAATATCATATAAGAACCTTAAACCAGATTTAATAGTTTTATTAGGTGATAGATATGAAATATTTTCAGCATGTTGTGCGGCAAATATTAGCCAGATACCAGTTTGTCATTTACATGGGGGAGAATTAACAAGAGGATCAATAGATGATACCTTTAGACACTCAATGACAAAAATGTCACAATTTCATTTTGTTGCACATAAAAAATATTCAAAGAGAGTAAGACAGTTAGGGGAGGACCCCAAAAAAATTTATGTAGTTGGAGGTTTTGGAGTAGATCTGATTAAAAGAGTAAAGCTGTTAAGTAAAAAAAATTTAGAAAAAAAACTTAATATTCAATTTGGTAAAAAAAATATCTTAGTGACTTATCATCCAGAAACTACAAATGGATCAAAAAATAAAAAAGACTTTAAAGAATTATTAAAAGCATTAAAAACTCTTAAGCAAACAAAAATTATATTTACTCGAGCTAATGCTGATAAAGAGGGTAGATTGATTAACTCTATGATTGATAAATTTGTTAAAAAAAATAAAGATATAAGCTATGTGTTTAGTTCAATGGGATATAAAAATTATCTAAGCACATTAAAATTTATAGATGTATGTCTGGGAAACTCATCAAGTGGTTTATTAGAGGTGCCAACTTTTAAAAAAATAACAATTAACGTAGGGGATAGACAAAAAGATAGAATAAAAGCCTCAAGTGTATTTGACGTAAGGCCTAAAGCAAATTTGATCATTAAGATGATTAAAGAGATTGATAAGAAAAAATTTAAAGATTTACTTAAAAAAACTGTTAACCCATACGGTGGCGGTGGAGCATCAAAAAAAACTTATCAAATTATAAAAAAATTAAATTTAGAAAATAGTCTTAGTAACAAATTTTTTGATTTAGATTATGAAAAAAAAAATTAAAAAAATTTTTATTATTGGATCTAGAGGAAGTCTTGCCAAACAAATTATTAAAAAACTAGAAAATAAATTTTCATTAACAAAAATATCAAGAAAAAATATAGATGTTGTTTTGAATTTTAAAAAATTAAAAAAAATTATAGATAAATTAAATCCTGATTTAATTATAAATTGTATTGGAGTTACAAAATTTCTAGATTGTGAATATGATCCAAGAAAAGCGTATTTAGCAAATAGTGTTTTTCCAGTAAATTTATCAAGATATATAAAAGATAAGAATATATTTCTCATTCATTTTTCAACAGAGGCAGTTTTTGAAGATAATTTAAAAGAATTACCTAATGAAAATTACCCTCCTAATCCCTCAACTGTTTATGGAAATTCTAAATATTTGGCAGACAAATCATTAATAAAAGCAAAAAATTGTCTAGTTGTTAGGCTACCTACATTAATTGGTCCAACTCAAAATCACCAGATTGTTAACAAAATAATTAAAAAATTATTTAAAGGAGATTTGGTCCATGTATCTAAGGATGTATATTCTACACCCATAAATACAATCGATTTTTCAAATTTCTTAGAAAGTGAAATAATTTCAAAAAAAAAATTTCATAAAAAAAAAATTATACACGTTTGTTCAAAAAAAAGACTATCTACCTATCAAATTATTAAATTAGCTGTAAAAGAAAAAAAGATGAGACAAAATATCATCCCGGTTTCAGAGAGCTTTTTTAAAAGCAAATTTGTTAAACCAAAAAAATTAGGGTTGAAATCAATTTATAAAGAATGTAACAGATATTTTATATATGAATGAAACTTATAAAAAATTAAAAGAAGATGGTGTTGTTTTAACAAAAGATTTTTTTAACGAGGATGACATATCTAAAGTTAGAAAAGAATATGATCAACTTGATGCTTCTTTAGTAAATAAAGAGATTTATAAAGAAAAACCAATTATAGTTTTTTGGAAACATGTAAAAGGTGAGCAAAAAAGAATAACAACTTTTGATGAATTTCCATCAATGTGGGATTTAATAAATCAAAAAATTGTTCCATTCGTGAAAGAGGCAACAAATGCAAAAGACAAGATACAATTATTGGAAACAATTGTATTTAATAAGCCAACAGAAGTAAGTAATACTTTACATTGGCATCAAGATGTTGCTTATTTTCCTTTAAAACCAAATAATCAAGTAGCAGTTTGGTTTCCTTTAGAGGACGTTAATCAAAAAAGAGGTGCATTAAATTATGCTTTGAAATCACACCTAGATGGTATCAGAGGTTCAACTGATTTACATACTAGAAAACCATTTGATAATGAAAATAGAGAATTGATTCCAGAGGACCCTTCAAAAGCTGGGTATGAAGTAAAGTGCATGGAAATGTCAAATAAGGATATTCTTATACATGATGGATATACATGGCATTATTCTGGTCCCAACAAGGAAGAAGGTTATACAAGAAGAGGTATTTCTGTAAGATTTAATATTGAGAGGTCGGTATTTGATCCTAGACCTGGTCAAGGAGCAGCATTTACTAAACAACTTAGTTTAAATGCTGGTGATGCATTCGAAGGTAAACCTTTTCCTTTATTATAATTTTGAAAAAAATCTATAGATCGGTTGGGGCAATAATATTTTATAAGGGCAAGTATTTAATTCAGCACCGTGATAATAAAAAAAGTATTTTTTTTCCAAATTTCTGGGGGGTTTTTGGTGGAAGCGTTAAAAACAAAGAAGATAAAAAAAAAGCAATATCAAGAGAGTTAAAAGAAGAGTTGAATTTAGTTTTTAAAAAACCGGTTAAAAAATTAACATTAAAAATTTCATCAAATAATTTTAACCCCACAAGAGAAAGAACCTTCTACACGTGTGAACCAAAAATAATTCCAAAAAAAATAAGAATATATGAGGGCAAAACGTTTGCTTTTTTATCTTTTGATAAGATTAAAAAATTAAAATTTATACCATGGGATTTTTCTGCTATCTCTTATCATTATTATGAGATTGTTAAAAAACATCAAATATTGCCAAAAAAAAAATGATTTATTTCACTTTAAATTATTTAAATAAAATAAAAACTTTTCCTTATTTTTTTTTAACCCCTTTGGTTTATGCAATTGGAAACTCGTGTGAAGAAATAAAATTAGCAGAGTCATATGTGAGTAAAAAGAAAAAAAAATTGATTATTTTACATCCTTATAGTTTAACTTTTTTTCTAAAATACCGTATTTGCAATAAGTCTCTATTTAAAGATCTCAATTATTATAAAGAAACAAATTTTGAAAAAATTCTTAAATCATTATTAAATTTTTTATTAGATAAAGAGTTTGTAATTAGAAGAATTTTTATAATTTTTTTAAAGAAATTTACAAAAAAAAATTTAAGTAGATACAACTTTCCAATAATTGGTATTGAACAAATTTTTGGAACAAAAAAAGACATCACTGATCATAGGAAAGAATTAATAGAATATGAAAAAATAAAAAAATTTTTTGTAAAAGAAAATAATTTTGACTTAAATTATCAAAAAAATAAATATTGTGAAGAAAAACTTAAAAAATTTAATCTTCCTTATGAAAGATTAGTTTTGGTGCACGTAAGAGATGATCAATATAGAAAAGATCAAGGGAGAAAAGATTATAGAAATTCTGATATAAATTCCTATATAGAAAGTATCAAATTTTTAATTAATAAAGGTTATTTTGTTATAAGAGCTGGAAAAAAACCATCTAATAAAATCTCCTTAAAAGATAAAAATTTTTTAGATTATTCTACGTTTGATCTCCAAGAGGATGTTCTTGATCTATTCTTAATGAAAAAAGCAAAATATTTTATAGGAACCCAAAGTGGTATTTTAGATTTAGCTCAATTATTTAATAAACCTATATTACAGACAAACATGGTTGAAATTTTTTCAAAATATCCTTTTAAAAAAAATGATAGAGGAATATTTAAATCTATGAAGAAAAATAATGAATTTTTATCTATCACAGATTTTATTAAATTAAACTATGAATATCATAATCCATCACATGAAATAGATGACTTAATATTTTATGAAAATACTGAGGAGCAAATTTATGACTCTTTAAATGAGTTTTTGGATATACAGCAAAATCCAATTTTGACAAAAGATCAAAAAAAGTTTAATGAGTTCATATTAAGTGAGCACAAACTTCATTATTCCAATAATCCTAATCAGTTATTTACTGAATACGACTCACTTAAAGTTGCAAGATTGGTAAAAAATAGTGAAGGATGTTTAACTAACTTAAATTTAAAAAATTTAAATTTTAATTAAAATATAATTAATATTTTTGATTAATATGCTAGAAGGAATATATTATGGATAGAATTTTTATAATTGGTGAAGTAGGTATAAATCACAATGGTGATATAGATATAGCAAAAAAACTTATTGATATGTCTGTCAGATGTGGATGTGATGCGGTAAAATTTCAAAAAAGAGATATAAATATAGTGTATTCAGAAGAAGAGCTTCTTAAATTGAGAGAAAGTCCATGGGGAAGTACTCAAAGGGATCAGAAAGAGGGACTTGAGTTTAGTGAAAAAGAATACGATATAATTAACGACTATTGTAATGAAAAAAAAATTCATTGGTTTGCTTCAGCTTGGGATGAGAAAAGTTTAGATTTTTTAGATAAGTATAATTTAAAGTATAATAAAATTGCTTCAGCAATGATTACAAATTTAGATTTTTTAAATGCTGCAGCAAAGAAAAACAAATATACTTTTATATCTACAGGGATGTCAACATATGGTGATATAGATAAAGCTGTAGAAATATTTAAGAAGAATAATTGTAATTTTGAATTAATGCATAGTGTTTCTACTTATCCATGTTCTGAGGATAGATTAAATTTACATTTAATTGAAAAATTAAGAGACAAATATAAATGTAAGGTAGGATATAGCGGTCATGAGGCGTCTGTTTCTCCAAGTGTTGTTGCTGTAGCTAGAGGAGCAAATTCTCTTGAAAGACACATAACATTAGATAGATCAATGTATGGCAGCGATCAATCTGCCTCTTTAGAGGAGGCTGGTCTAAGAGAACTTGTTTCAACTGTTAGAAAAATACCCACAGTTATTGGAAATGAAGATAAGATGATTTTTGATTGTGAAGTAGAGGTAGCCAAAAAATTAAGATATTGGGAAAGATAGTTTTTTGAAAAAGAAAGTAATTGCATTAATACCAGCTAGAGCAGGATCAAAAGGAATAAAGAACAAGAACACAAAACTATTACTTGGGAAGCCATTATTAGCCTGGACAATTAAAACCTGTTTAAAATCAAAATATATAGATAAAATAATCGTATCTACGGACTCAAAAAGATATGCAGATATAGCTCTTTTAAATGGTGCTCATGAAATAATTATGAGACCAAAAAAAATTTCAGGCGATAAATCTATTGATTTAGAATGGATACAGCATGCCATATCTTCAATTAAAAACTTAGATTTTGAAATAATAGCTCATATGAGACCCACCACACCAATAAGAGATGTAGGTGAAATTAATGAAGCTATTGATTTTTTTTTAAAATCAAAATTTCAATCTTTAAGATCAATCCATGAAATGCCTGAAACAGCTTATAAATCATTTGAGCTTAAGAATAATATGTTGAAACCAATTAATAAAATTGATTTTACGTTAGATGAACTCAATAATTCAAGACAAACACTTCCAAAAACCTATGCTGCTAATGGTGTAATTGATATATACAGAAAGAAATTTATATTAAAAAATAAAAAGCTTTTGGGAGAAAAAGTAAAAGGATATATAACAAATTTTACACCAGAAATAGATACTATAGACGATTTTAAGTACATTGAATATCTAATGAAAAAAAATGATAAAAACTAAAAACCGCCATATATTTAAAAAAGTTCCAGCAGTTGGAACTAGTGCTTTGATGTCCAGGTTATCAAAAATAGAATCTAGATCCATGCATGGCCAGATGCCAATTGCATGGAAAAAAGCATCAGGACACAATATATTTGATATTTCAAATAATAAATTTATAGATTTTACTTCAACTATATTTGTCACCAACATAGGTCATTCTAATAAACGATTAATTAAATATTTAAAAAAATGTATTAATGAAGAATTATTACACTCATATGCTTATATAAATGAAGTAAGAGAAAAATATATAAAAAAGTTGCTTAAATTTGCGGGTAAAAATTTTCAAAAAGCTTTTTTAATGTCAGCAGGCACCGAAACTACAGAGGCTGCTTTAAAATTAATGAGATTAAACGGTCAAAAGATAAAAAAAAGAAAATTAGGAATTATTTGTTTTGAAGGTAATTGGCATGGAAGGACAATGGGCGCTCAAATGATGAGTGGAAATGAAAAACAAAAAGAGTGGATTGGCTTTAAGGATAAAAATATTTTTCACCTTCCTTTCCCTTATCCATGGAAAGTTAGTGAAAATGATTCAGAGAAATTTCTTACCGACTCATTAAAAAAATTTGATTTAAAAAAAGATATTTGTGGTGTCATGATAGAAACTTTTCAAGGGTGGGGGGCAGTTTATTACCCAAAAAAATACATCCAACTCCTAGAAAAAATTTGTAAGAAAAATAATATTTTAATGTCTTTTGATGAAATGCAGGCAGGATTTGGCAGAACCGGTTATGCTTTTGGTTATGAATATTATGGAGTTAAACCAGATATTTTATGCTGTGGAAAAGGAATGGGAGGTGGGGTAACTTTGTCAGGCATAATAGGAAAAAAGAAAGTTATTGATTTACCTGAAGTTGGAAATATGAGTAGTACTAATTCTGCAAATCCATTATCTTGTTATGCAGGTTTAGCCGTTATTGACGAAATAAAATCAAAAAATTTAATTTCAAAAACTAAGCTAAAGGGAAGAATTTTGATTGATTTTTTAAACAAGTTAAAAGAGAATTTTCCTGAATATATATTATCAATTCAGGGAAGAGGTCTAATAGCTGCAATTATATTTAAAAATTTAAAAAGTGAAAATATTGCAGATAAGTTAAAAAAACTTGTTTTTAATTGTATGAAAGATGGTTTGCTAGTTGTTTATACTGGAAGAGAATCTATTAAAATAGGTCCTCCATTAACAATAACTAATAGTGCATTAAAAGAAGGACTAGATGTATTAGAAAGCAACATTTCAAAAATTTTCTCTAAAAAATGATTAATATTAGACATACTGGCATAGTTACTAATGATTTAAAAAAATCTCTGATTTTTTGGCAAAAAATTATTGGTTTTAAAATTGTTAATTCTTTAGTAGAAAAAGGTGATTTGTTAGATAAAGTTTTAGGTTACAAAAATGTAAATGTGAGGACTATAAAATTAAAAGATACAAAAAATAATTTAATAGAACTTTTATATTTTATTAATTCACCTAGTGTCAAAAAAAAAAATATCAAACCCTACACAGTTGGATACACTCATATATCAATAACAGTTAAAAATATTTCTAGAATTTACAAAAAGTTAAAAGCAAACAAGATTAAGTTCAACGCTGTGCCACAAAAATCTTCAGACAATAAAGTTAAGATGACTTACTGTAGAACACCCGAAGGTGCTTTTTTAGAATTAGTTGAAGAATTGTGAGTTTTGGATTTAAATTAAAATTTGGAATAATGCAGGGAAGATTATCTCCAATGATCCAAAACAAGATTCAATCTTTTCCAAAAAAAAATTGGAAAAATGAATTTAAATTAGCCAATAAACTTGGGCTATCTTTTATAGAATGGACGCTGGATTACAAAGATTTATCAAAAAATCCTATTTTTTTAAAAGACGATGTAAACTATATTAAGAAACTTTGTAAAACTCATTCAATAAAATTGAGATCTTTGACTGGAGATTGCTTTATGCAAAAACCATTTTGGAAAGAAAAATTTAATTCCAAATTAATTGATGATTTAAAAAAGATTGTTATTGCATCTAAAAATATTGGTATAAAATATATTATAGTCCCATTGGTTGATAATGGAGGGCTAAATAATAAGTCTCAAGAAAATAAATTAGTAAAAATTTGCTCTAATCTTAAAAATTTTTTAAAAAAAAATAAAGTTAAATTATTATTCGAGTCTGATTTTGAACCAATAAGGCTTAAAAAATTTATTCAAAGATTTGACAATGATGCTTATGGGATAAACTATGATTTAGGCAATAGCGCTGGTATGGGCTATGATTTGAATAGTGAATTTAAAAATTATGGAAAGTATATAGATAATATACATATAAAAGATAGAGTTTTAAACGGAACAACTGTTAGATTGGGTAAAGGAAATGCCAATTTTGATAATTTGTTTTTTAATTTAAAAAAATATAAATATAAAAAAATACTTATTTTTCAGACTGCTCGTGCTAAAAATAATAAAGATGTAGAAGAGATTAAAATAAATATAATATTTATTAAAAAATATTTAAATAAATTTTATGACTAAAAAAAGAATTTTTATAACTGGTTCTTCAAGAGGAATAGGTTATGGCCTTGCCAAAATGTTTATCAGCGGTGGCCATGAAGTTATTATTAATAGTAATAATATTAAAAATTTAAAATTAGCTTCAAAAAAATTAAATAATTGTGATTATGTGCTGGGAGATGTATGTGACTTAATATCTGTAAAAAAAATTGTTAGAAAAATTAGAAATAATAAAAAAAAACTAGATGTGATTATTTGCAATTATGGAAATAGTAATCCAAAAAAAAATGATTTGAATTTTGAACATGCCATAAAGCATAATTTCTACTCAACAACAAATATAGTTAGTGAAGGTGTTAGTTTATTAAATAAAAATGAAGGAAAAATAATTTGTATTTCTTCTATATGTGGAGTCGAAGTTATTGAAAATGCCCCAATTGGATATTCTCTAGCTAAATCATTAATAAATAATTATGTAAAATCAATGTCAAAACCTTTAGGCGAAAAAGGAATTTCAATTAATGCTATTGCTCCTGGAAATATTTTATTTGATGGATCTGTTTGGGATAAAAAAATTAAAGAAAATAAGAATAAAACTTTGAATTATATAAATAAAGTAGTTCCTTTAAAAAAATTTGGTACCATTCAAGATATTTTTGAAATATGTGAAATTATTGTTAAAAATAGATCTCAATATATGTCTGGAGCAACATATGTATTAGATGGTGCTCAAACAAATAAATTTTAAAAATTTAGGTCAATTATATTATAGTTCTACCACCATCTGATATTATTGTGGTTCCTGTAATATAAGATGAATCGTCAGAACATAAAAATAAAACAATGTTATTATACTCATTAATTTTTGCCATTCTGTTCAAAGGAATTAGTTTTTTTATTTTATTTACGAAAGATTTATTAAAGCTTCGGTTGATACCACCAGGAGCTAATGCATTACATCTAACATTTTTTTTACCCCAATAAGATGCAGCATACTTAGTCATTCCAATAATCCCATGCTTTATAACTGAGTATGTAACAGGCTTAACAAAAAATTTTTTATAAATCTTTTGATTAGGTGCAATTATTCCCAAATCAGATGATATATTTAAAATAACTCCACCATTTTTTTGCTTTGCCATTAATTTCCCAAAGTATTTCGTACAATTTAATGATCCTGTTAGACCGACATTAATTTCATTATTCCATTTATCTAAAGCAAAATCTTCTAATTTATTTGAATTATTTTTTTGATTGGGCAGATGATCGATAGCAGCATTGTTAATTAAAACATCGATCTTTTTAAATTTTTTATGTATTTCTTTTGATATTCTGGCTACCGATGCCTCATTAGTTATATCACATTTATAATAGAATAATCTTGGATTTTTTTTTTTATTTTTTGATATGTCTAAAATTAAAACATTTGACTCTTTCTCTAAAAATGCTTTAACAAATTGGCTTCCTAAGAAGCCATTTCCACCTGTAATGATCACTGTTTTTTTTTTTAAATCTTTAAACATTTATTGTTTGAATTTTTTGCTAATAACTTATAATTAAATCATATTGTTACAGCATGCAAAATAATAAATACGTCGACATAACATATAATGAGAAAGACAAGCCAATCACTAAATATCCATTTAAATTAATCAAACACATATTTTGTAATCACAGATGAATAAAATAATAAAAATTGATAATCTTGAAGCAGTAAGCAAAAAACTAAAAAAAGAAAAAAAGAAGATAGTTCTTTGTCATGGTGTTTTTGATTTGCTTCACATTGGTCATTTAAATTATTTTAAATCATCAAAAATAAAAGGTGATACACTTGTTGTATCAGTTACCCCAGGAAAATTTGTTAATAAAGGAATTAATAGGCCATATAATACAGATAAAGATAGAATTGATTTTTTGTCATCAATTGAAATTATTGACCACATAGTACTTAATACAACTGCAACAGCAGTAAACGTTATAGAAAAATTGAAGCCAGACTACTATTCAAAGGGACCAGACTACAAGAATCTTGATAAGGATATTACTGGAGAAATAAAAAATGAAATTAAAGCACTAAATAGGGTTAAAGGTAAAATTATTTTTACTAATGATAGAACTTTAAGTTCCAGTAAAATTTTAAACTCTTATGATAATACTTTAAACGATGATCAAAAAAAATTTTTAAATTTTTTTAAAACTAAATTTGATATTTCTTACATAAATCATTATTTAGAAAAAATTAAATCCCTAAAAGTTACTGTAATTGGTGAAATTATTTTAGATAAATACATTTTTTGTGAAACTATTGGAAAGTCTGGAAAAGAACCTCACTTAGTTTTGAAAGAATTAAAAGAAGAAAAATATTTAGGTGGTGTTGGTGCAATTGCAAATAATATAGCCTTATTCTGTGAGAGCTTAAAATTAATTTCGTATACAGGTAAAAATGAAAGTCAAATTAAATTTATTAAACACAAACTTTCAAAAAAAATAAAAAAAAATTTTATTGAAAAAAAAAACTCCCCCACAATTGAAAAAAAAAGATTCATTGATCATACTAGCAAATCAAAAATTTTAGGTGTATATAATCTTAACGACCAAAATTTAGATATTAGAGAAGAAAAAAAATTATATAAAATAATAAAAAGTAATTTAAATAAATCAGATTTAGTTATCACTTCTGATTATGGTCATGGATTAATAAGTCCAAAAATTGCAAAATTGATTTCTAGTAAAAAAGTTTATTTTGCACTTAATGCGCAGTTAAATGCGTTTAATATTGGATACCACTCTCTAACTAAATATAATAATATTAATTTTTTAATTATTAATGAAGCTGAATTAAGACATGAAATTAGAGATAAATTATCCTCAGTTGAAGTATTAATTGATAAATTAAATAAGGTTTTAAAAATTGAGAATTTAGTTATTACACGAGGAAAAAATGGAGCAGTTTTTTATAATAAAAGAAATAAAACTAAAATTTATTGTCCTGCATTTGCAAATAATGTTGTAGATAAAGTTGGAGCTGGTGACGCAATGCTCTCCGTTATGTCTTTACTTTGTAAAGTGGGTTGTCATCCAATGGTATCATTATTTCTAGGTTCTTTGGCCGCAGCTCAGAATGTTGAAAAGTTAAATAACTCTGCTCCATTAAGTAAAAGTATGTTAACTCAATATGCTAATTACATGATAAAGTAGATTTATATGAAAATTTTTTTAATAGGTGGGGGGGGATATGTTGGTTCTGCTTTAGTCCCCAAGTTGATTGATTTAGGACATGAAGTTACGGTTTATGATTTATTTATATATGGAAAAGAAGTTTTAGAAAAAAATTCTAACCTAACTTTAATTGAGGGAGATATTAGAGATATTAATCTTTTGTCGAAATCATTAAAAAATCATGACTCTATTATTCATCTTGCATGCATATCTAATGACCCAAGTTTTGAATTGAATCCTAAACTAGGTAAATCAATTAATTTGGATTGCTTTAGACCCTTAGTTGAAGTTGCAGTAAAAGAAAATATTAAGAGATTTATTTATGCATCTTCATCATCAGTTTATGGAATTAAAAAAGAAAAAAATGTAACTGAAACATTAAGCTTGGAGCCACTAACTGATTATTCTAAATTTAAAGTAGAATGTGAAAAAATATTAAGTGAATTTACTAGTGACGAATTTGAAACTGTTATAATTAGGCCTGCTACAGTTTGTGGGTATGCAAAAAGACAAAGATTAGATGTTGTGGTAAATATTCTTACCAATTTAGCATTTAATAAAAGAAAAATAAAAGTTTTTGGTGGTGATCAATTGAGGCCCAATATACATATCCAGGATATGGCAAATATATATATTGAAGTACTCAAGGCTGAAAAGAAATTGGTTAATGGAGAAATATTTAATGCAGGATATGATAACTTTACAGTAAGTGATATTGCATTAACGGTAAAAGAGGTAATCGGTAATGATATAGAAATTGAAACATTACCAACTGATGACAATAGGTCTTATCACGTGTCTTCTGAAAAAATTAAAAAAACTCTCAATTTTACTCCCAAGCATACTATTAAAGATGCGATAAGGGATTTAAAAAAAGCTTTTGAAGAAAAAAAACTTCCAGATTCTTTAGAAAATTCAAAATACTTCAACATAAAAAAAATGCAGGAAATAAAACTTAAATAAATATATGAAAGTCAGATACTCCTACCTAAAACAACAATTTTCTAATGCGCCTGATTTATGGAAAAAACTAAAAGATTTTGTTGAAACTGGTGATTTTACTTTGGGTAAACCATTGCAGGAATTTGAAAAAAAATTTGCAAAACTTATTGGAACAAAATATGCAGTGGGTGTAAACTCTGGAACAGATGCAATAAAATTGAGCTTAAAGGTCTTAAAGATTAAGCCAGGTGATGAGGTTATAACTGCTGCTAATACTTTTGTGGCAACAGTTGGTGCAATATGTGAATTAGGTGCAATACCTATTTTTGTAGATTGTGATGACACTTTTTGCATGAATGTAAGTTTAATAGAAAAGAAAATTACAAAAAAAACTAAAGCAATAGTTCCTGTTCATTTCACTGGTTATATGACCAACATGATAAGTCTAAATAAAATTGCAAAGAAATATAATATACCTGTCGTTGAGGATGCATGTCAGTCCATTTTAGCCTCAATAAATAATAAGAATTCAGGAACATGGAGTGATTTTGGAGCATTTTCACTTCATCCACTAAAAAATATTAATGTTTGGTCTGATGGTGGAGTTATTGTAACAAGCAATAAAAAGTATTATGAACATTTAAAACTATTAAGAAACCATGGATTAGTAGACCGAGATAATGTTAAAATTACAGGTTATAACTCTAGATTAGATACCTTTCAATCGGTTGTCGGAAATTGGTTAATACCAAGTGCAAAAAAAATAGCAAATCAAAGAATTAAAAATGCAAATTACTACGATTCTAACTTAAAAAAAATTAATGGAATAGTAATACCACCAAGAATAAAAAATTATAAAATTGTTTACCATCTTTATATTGTTTTTGCAGAAAATAGAGATGCACTTCTTAAATATTGTATCAAAAAAGGAATAGAGGCCAAAATACATTATCCAATCCCAATGTATAGACAACCTGCTATGAAATTTTTAAAACACAAGATAGGAGACTTTCCAGTGTCGGATAAACATGCAAAAAATATTATAAGCTTCCCTTGCGATCAACACCTGTCGAAGAAAGAAATGAATTATGTTATAAAATGTGTCAAAGATTTTTATTCATAAAATGAAAATTCCATATGTTGATATAAAACAACAGTATAAATCTGAAAGAAAGGAATTATTAAATATTATTGATAAAACACTTGCTTCAGGAAATTGGGTTGGAGGAAAAGAGGTTGAGCAATTTGAAAAAACAATAGCAAAAATTTGCAAAACTAAATATTGTATTTCTTTGAATAGTGGAACTGACGCTCTAACATTAGCTTTGCATTTACTAGGGGTTAAAAGAGGTGACGAAGTTATAACACCTCCAAATTCCTTTATCGCGTCAACGGCAGTAATTGCCCATTTGGGTGCAAAACCAGTGTTTGTTGATGTTAAAGAAGATCAAAATTTAGATGAAGAAAAGATAGAGGAAAAAATAACAAAAAGAACAAAAGCAATTATGCCAGTTCATCTTACTGGAAGAATGTGTTCAATGGATAAAATAATGCAAATTGCTAAAAAATATAATATTCCAGTAATAGAAGATTGTGCACAGTCAATTTTATCACAATATAAAAAAAAAATGTCTGGTTCATGGGGAGATGTAGGTTGTTTTTCTGCTCATCCGTTAAAGAATTTAAATGCTGCAGGAGATGGTGGTTATTTAACAACAAATAATGAGTCAATTTATAAAAAAATTAAAAACCTTAGAACACATGGAATGGATGAGTCCAGAGATAATGTTAAAAATTTTGGGTATGTTTCAAGAATGGATAATTTACAGGCAGCAATATTAAATTATAGATTAAAGAATTTAAAAAAAATTATCGATGTTAGAAGAAAAAATGTTGATTTATACTTAAACAAATTAAATCTAAAAAAAATATATTTTCCTAAAGAGAAAATAGATGAATTCAACACATATCATACATTTGTTATTCAAGTGGAAAAAAGAAATGAATTGAAAGAGTTTCTTAAAAAAAAAGGCATTGATACAGCAATACATTATCCTGTGCCGATACATCTACAAACTGCATCAAAATATTTAAATTATAAAACTGGTGATTTTACAGAAACTGAAAACCAGTCCAAAAAAATTATAACACTACCTATTAATCAACATTTGAGTAAAAAAGAAATTTATTACATCTGTAAATCGATTAATCATTTTTATGAATAAATATAATTATTTAAAAAAACTACATTATAAAATTTTAAGAATTAGAAAAATAGAATTAGAAATCTCGAAAAGATATAGTGAGCAAAAAATGAGATGTCCAGTTCATCTCTCTATAGGTCAAGAAAGTGTACCTGTTTCAATATGTGAAAACTTAAAAAAAACTGATGAGATTGTTACAGCACATAGATCTCATGCCCACTATCTTGCTAAAGGTGGAAATTTAAAAAAAATGATTGCAGAATTACATGGAAAAATTACAGGTTGTGCCCTAGGAAGAGGAGGATCGATGCATTTAATTGATAATTCTGTGAATGTTAACGCAGCTGTACCAATTGTAGGTAGCACAATACCAATAGGAGTAGGTAAAGCCTGGGCCAACAAATTAAAGAAAAATAACAATATAGTAGTTATTTTTTTTGGAGATGGAGCAACTGAAGAAGGTGTTTTTCTAGAAAGTCTAGATTTTGCTGCACTACATAAATTAAAAGTTTTATTTGTATGTGAGAATAATAAATATTCTGTTTATTCTAGATTAGATAAGAGGCAAAATTCAAATAGAAAAATATATCGAATTGCCAATTCTATTGGTGTTAAAAGTTTAAAGTTAAAAGACCATGATTTGCTTAATGTCTACAAAAAATCTAAAAATATTATCAATAAGATTAGAACTAATGATATGCCTTTTCTTTTAGAAGTAGATACTTACAGATTATTAGAACATTGTGGCCCTAATGATGATGATGAACTATTTTATAGACCAAAAAAAGAAATAATTAATTGGAAAAAAAATTGTCAAGTTGAAAAATATAATAAGTTTTTATTAAGAAATAGAATTTTAACAAAAAAAAGACTATTAGAAATAAATGAAAATATATTTAAAGAAATAGATAATGCTTTTGAATTTTCTTATAAAAGTAAATTTCCAGGAAAAGAATATGTTTACAAGCATGTCTATAAAAAAGATCTATAATGAAAAGAGAAATAAATTTTAGTGAGAGTATAAAAGAAGCTCTAGAACAAACATTAGCGAGGGATAAATCTGTAATAATTATGGGCCTAGGAGTCGATGATCCTAAGGGTGTATTTGGTACTACATTAAATATTCATAAAAAATATAGAAAAAATGTTTACGATTTACCAACATCAGAAAACTCCTTTACTGGTTTTGGATTGGGATTGGCTATATCAAATTTTAAACCAGTGATAGTTCATCAAAGAGTTGAATTTAGTCTTTTGTCCATAGAACAAATATTTAATCAAATTGCTAAATGGAATTATATGAGTGGTGGAAAAGTAAATGTTCCAATGGTTATAAGGCTGATAATAGGAAAAGGTTGGGGGCAAGGACCACAGCATTCCCAATCATTAGAGTCAATTTTTGCTCATATCCCTGGATTAAAGGTCGTAAGTCCTTCAAATGCTAATGATGCAAAAGGAATGTTAATATCAAGCATCAAAGATCCAGATCCTGTAATTTTTTTTGAACATCGATGGCTGCATGCAATTAAAGATCAAGTGCCTAAAAAATATTATTTAACAAAAATTAATAAAGCGAAAATAATAAAAAAGGGCAAAGATATAAGTGTAATTTCCTTTTCTTATGCTTTGATTGAATGCTTGAGGGCGGTAAAGTTCTTAAAGAAAATGAATATAAATTGTGAATTAATTGATTTAAGGTGTTTAAGACCTATTGATAAAAAAACAATAATTAATTCTGTAAAAAAAACCAAAAAAGTCTTAATAGTAGATAATGGATGGACTACTAATGGAATAAGTGCTGAAGTTTCTTCAATTATAAACGAAAATATTAATAATAAAATTATTGTTAGAAGAATTGGAGTTTATAATGTACCAATACCAAGTACACCATCTTTGGCAAAATATTGCTACCCTGATGATGTAAGTATTACTGAAAATATAATTAAAATTTTAAAAAAGAAAATATCCAAGAAGATTATGCCACAAAGAAGAAAAAATTTAGATCAACCTGATAGTAATTTTAAAGGACCTTTTTAATAAAAATTGATGAAAAATTTAATCAATAAAGATAATGCATTTGCCAATTCTCCTGAGGCTGGCGTAGAATGGAAACAAAAAACAGAAAAAGAAAGAATCCTTATAATTGAGGAAAAGCTAAAAACTAACCCAAAACATAGTATTTTTGAGGTTTTTAATGCAAATAAAGATGCTCAAGTAATACTTAAAACTGAGCAATCTATTCTAGCTAAAGAAAGGGGTTTGCTTTTGTTAGAGGTGGAAGAGGTATTGAAAAAATCAATTGAAGAGGCTATTACTGTATGGTTAGAGCCCATAGGAGACAAAAGTAAGTTGAGAAATTTAAGAGGAATAACTATTAAATCTGTCGAATAAATTTTTAAAATAAATGGAAAAATTAGATAAAAAAATAAAAAGATATGCAAGCACTGCTATAGATACCAAAGAAGGAAAGTTAATACTAGACTCACATAAGCTTTCTTACCATCACGAAAGAGTTTTAGCTTGGGAAAATGGTGAGCGCGTTGCTCCTATAAGTGTTGATATGGCTTTAACAAGAGCGTGTGGAGCGATGTGTTCTTTTTGCTACGCAATGGTTCAAGAACCTCAAGAAAGATCAACAATAAAAGTTAAACAAGCATTAGATTTAATTGATGATTTTGCAGAAGTGGGAGTTAAAAGTGTTTCCCTTATTTCTGATGGGGAAAGCACTCTTTCCAAAGCATACGTACCCTTTATTGAGCATGCATCAAATGTTGGAATTGATGTTGGAAACGCTACCAATGGTTGGGAGTGGGAACCAGAAAAAATTGATCAAGTTTTACCACATTTAACATGGGTAAGATTTACTTGTGCTGCAGGCACACCAGAGGGATATTCAAGAATTATGTTTAAAAGTGCAGAGCATACAGAGGTATTTGATAGAGCAATGAAGCATATAAAATATGCTGTTGATTTAAAAAAAAAATTAAATTTAAAAGTTACATTAGGTATTCAGATGGTCTTAATGCCAGAGTTTAAAGATGAAATTATACCATTTGCAAAACTTGCCGTAGATTTGGGTGTTGATTATGGTGTGATAAAACATTGTTCAGATGATGAATTTGGAACTCTAGGGGTCGACTACTCAAAATATGAAGAAATGTATGATTTATTAGATGAGGCAGAAAAGTTAGGAAATGAAAATACAAAAATAATAGTTAAGTGGGATAAGATTCAAGACAAAGGTAAACCCTCTTATAAGAGATTTTATGGTCCACAATTTTTATTACAAATAAGTGGAAGTGGCTTAGTTGCACCATCTGGAATGTTTTTTAATGCAAGGTACTCAAAATTACATATTGGAAATTTTGTTGATGAAAGATTTAAGGATATATTTAAATCAGACGCATATTGGAAAATTATGAATTATCTAGCATCACCAAGTTTTGATGCACAGACAATGATGGGCACATTACCCATCCAGCATTACGCAAGCACAGCTCTAGACATGCACATTAAAGGAACGTCAAGAATCCAACCAGCACATGATGAGCCCCCACTTCATGTTAATTTTCTTTAAAGCTTTCTAGCTTTTAATGCTTTACATGCATATTTAGACAAATTATTTAATATACGTGATAAATGCCCAACAATAAAAAAAATACTGCTTTTATTTTAAATACTTATGAAGAATTTAATATTATCAAGCATAAATTAAACAATAATTCTCAAATTTATATTTTTAATAATTTTTTAAATTCTAAAAATAATTTTTCTAAAAAAAGTATTAAAGATTTTTATTGTGATAATAAAAGTTACAAAAAACATAATTATATTAAAGATTTTTTATGTAAAAATTGGTTTAAAATAGATGATAATTCTAAAAATTATAAAAAAAAAAATTTAATTGGAAACATTTTATTTTCAAGATTACACTCAGATTTTACTGATAGGTTGAGAGTTTTTTTATCTTTAAATAAAATATCCAAATTATCAAAAAAAATATATTTTTCTTCAAACCTGCCATCATTTTTTTACAGCAATTGTAATTATTTTAAAAATTGTAAAGAGTTTAAATCAGATAAATCTATTCCAAAATTTTTATCATCTCATGTGAAAAGAAGTAAGTATAGATACTCACCAAAAATACATCAACTATCCGATATAGCAAATTTTATTCAATCAATTGTTTTACCAAATAAAGTAAAAATTCATAACAAAACTCTTGTTTTGCCAGATCCATATTACGATTATTTATTTAAAAAAAAAGATGACTCTATTTTTTTAAATAATATTAATCCATATTTTAGTTATTATTTTAAAAAGAAAACAAAAAAAAATTTTTTCTTTAGAAAAAAAGATTTAATTGAGTCAGATATAAAAAAAAATATTCTTTTAATCATCAAGAGAAATAAAATAAAACTTGATAAAAAGATAATAAATATTTTTTGTGATACAATATTTAAAAATTATTATGAAGGCTTAAATTATTTTAATTGGAGTTATGATAATTATATACCAAAAAACATAATTTTACCCAACTTAATATCTTTTGATTATTTACTGATAAATTACTTAGCTAAAAAGAAGAATATATTAACTTTTGTTTGTTTGGATGGAATTGAGACAGTTTATAATCCTTTAAATATTATTTTTAATAAAGATAAATTTATATTCGACAAATTAATTTGTTATGGAGAGGCAGACTATAAACTACATCTTGCTCATAATATAAAAAAAGATCAATTATTATTATCAAAATTTCCAATTTCGCCAAACTTTCAAATAAACAAACAAAAAAAATTTGACTTTATAATTATGGGTTATCAGCCAAGAACTTACAACTTAGAGTCTAGATGGGATAGTAGATATTTCCATTTATTAGAAGTAGTAAAAATTTTAAATAAAATGGGGTATGAAAAAATTGGTATAAAAATCAAGCCAGATAATGAAGATCTTACGAAAGAAATAAATTTTTTACAGAATTTAATCATTAAAGAAAAGTATAAATGTAATATTTTAACAGGAAATATTGCAGAACATATTGGTAATACAAAAAATATAATTGGTGGTATATCCACATGTGTTTGGGAAAGTGCTTATCTAAATATCCCATATTATATCTATGAACCAAAAGATATGGGACTTTTACAATATCAAATAGAAAAATCGATAATATTCAAAAATAAAGATGTGTGCAGAAGCATATCAAACTTAAAATCAAAAATTGAAAAAAAACATTTTTTTAATCCAAATAGAAAAATTATGTTTAATGGTGTAATTTTAAATAAATTAAAATTCTAGATTTAACCAAGATATTTGTGCCAATTTTTTGTAGCTTTTTTAATTTTAGAGGGCGTCCATAGAGGTGCATCATTCCACCAATCAATATTTTTTAAAACATTTTTAATACCCCTTTTTAAACTAACTTTTGGAAACCATTTTAATTGATTTTGTATTTTATTAATATTGGCATGAGTTTTTTTTGGTTCTCCTGGTCTCCATGGTAAATAAGTGTATTTGTTAAATATCATTTTAGCTAAAGACATGACAGATTGAGGTTTCCCACTACCAAGGTTAAATATTTCATTTTTTGATTTTGATATTGCTGCTTTATAAAAAGCGTCACATAGATCAGTTATATATAAAAAGTCTCTTTTCTGACTACCGTCTCCAACAATAGTAAGAGGTTTTTTTGTAATTAGTTGTTTTATAAAAACTCCAATTACGGCACCATATACATTTGTTGTTCTAGATCTTGGTCCGTAAGCATTAAAAATTCTTATTGAAATTGTTGGTATTTTATAAACTTTTCCCCAGTGCAGAACAGCCTGTTCACCAACATATTTACTGAATGCATAAGGATGTTGAATATTTATTTTAACGTTTTCTGATGTTTTTATATCAGATAGGCCATAACATGAAGATGATGCAGCATATATAAATTTTTTAACTTTATATTTTCTTCTTCTTATCAGATCTATAAGTAAAGCTGAATTTAAAGCATTATTTTTAAAATAATTATAAGGGTTTTCTATAGATGGAATTAATTCTCCATTACCTGCAAAATGAAAAACAAAATCAATTTTCATAATTTTTTTTGAAATTTTTTCAAAATGTTTTAAATCTTTATTAAAAAATATAAATTTTTTACTCTTAAAATTGTGACTTATATTAATTATCTTACCAGATGATAAATTATCTATACCGTAAACAAGATGTTTTTTTTTTAAGAGAAAATCAACCATGTGACTTCCAATGAAACCCGCACAACCAGTTACTAAAGAAACTTTCATGAAAATACTAATATATTAAAATAACAATAATTAAACAAAATTAAACTTTTTTTTATAAATATCTAACTTATATTTGTCATATGAAAAAAAATATAAAAGGTATTTGGTTTTTTGGATATTCTGGATCTGGCAAGACCTTTGCTTCTAAAATAATTGCAAAGAAAATCAAAAGAAGCATAGTTATTGATGGAGATGAAGTAAGAAAACTTATCAGTAAAGATTTGCAATATAATAAAAAAGACAGAACAATTCAAACTGAGAGAATTCTTGGTTTTTCAATTATATCAATTAAACAAAAATTATTTCCAATAATATCGACTTCTTTTCTGCCTAAAAAGATAGCAAAATTAGCAAAAGAAAATGGTATAGAGATTGTTGAAATTGAAAGAGATAAATCTTTTTTATTTAAGAAATTAAAAAATAAAAAAAATGTTGTTGGAGTAGATATTTTTTATGAAAAATTTGTACGAAAAAATATTTATAATGATACAAATTTCAAAAAAAATATTAATATTTTTTTAAAACACTTGAATTTTTAGCTACTTTAAAATCTTTTTGATTATCTACTTCATACCAATATTTTGTTGTTCCAATCATTTTAATACCCTTATTTTTGTGTTTGATAAAAAGATTTAAAAAACTTGTAAAATCTATTTTAATATTTTTAAGTGATTTATAAAATTTGTGCATGGAGAAGAAATCATTTTTTTTTATCATAACAATTCCCATAAACTGGTAATCAGGTAGTTTATCTTTTATTTTAGTTCCAATTTCGATAATCCTTTTATTTTTAATGATTACATTTTCAGCATCATCATAAATTTTGTTATTAGTCATTCTTTTTTTCCAATGTTTTTTCCAATTTTTATTTAATGCAATACATGTTTGATTTTGTTTGATTAACCTTTTTAAAATATCCGGATGATATAAAATGTCTGCATATGATACTACCACATCATTTTTTATATGTTTGACTGTTTTAAATAAACTGTGAACCATATTGGATTTATTAAAATCTTTATTTTTTATAATTAAGTGTCCTGGAAATTTTTTTTCCAAAATTGCGGATTTGTATCCTGTTACTAATATAGTTTTTTTGAAAAAATTGGAATTTTCTAGGATTCTTTCTATTATTGTTTTGCCTCTAATTTTAATTAGACATTTTGGTTTATTTTTTGTTAGACTTTTTAATCTACTACCCTTACCGGAGGCTAAAATAATTAAGTTCATGTATTTAAAAGTATTAATTTATCTATCATTTTTATTTTATCATTTCTTTCTGGATGCCACATTATACCTTTTATCTTGTGATTTTTATGAGTAAAGGACTCTATACTTTCATCTGTTGCTCTCGATGTTTCTAGTAGTTTTTTTCCCAATTTTATTATCCCATAGTTGTGAAAAGAATTAACTTTAAATTTTTTACCTTTGTGGGTAATAAAATGATTTCCAACATGATTTATGATTGGATTTAATTTTGAAGAAAAAAATGAAGCGATGAATTGGGCTCCATGACAAATTCCCAAAATAGGAATTTTATTATTTATTGCCTGTTTAAAGTAATGACAATCAAATTTTGATCTAATTTGATCTTTTTCTTTTTTAGAAATTTTAGGGATAGTGTTTCCACCAGAAATAACGAGTAATTTACAATTTTTATTTAGATTAGAAATTTCCGTTAATACTCTAACATCTTTATTGTAAAATTTTTTTAGAAATTCTATAAGCTTAATATCTAAACTTATTTCATATTGCTTTTTATATTGGCTCTTAATGGCTGGAACAATATATATCATCAGGCTAAATGGAATTTCTTAAGTTGACAATCTATTTCTATGAAGTTTGATTTTGAAATTTTCATAAAATTATTTTCACCAACTCCTATTAATGCTGGTATATTTAGTTCTGCACATCTAATAGCCATATGTGAATTGGCTCCACCAAATCTTGTAATCAAACCTTTTATATCGAAATTAAAAATAAAATCATAACCAGGATCAGCATTTTCAATACATAAAATCTTATCTTTTAAAAGATTATATTCTAAGTTATTATTATATTTAATAAGCTCTCCTGATGTTTTTTCATTTGTAATAAAATTTATTTTTGTTTCTGTAGATTTATATAGATATAAACTTTTTTCATCTGTTATAATTTCTGGCAAAAGAATCTGGGCATTTATTTTATGTTTCTTTTTATTCTGATTAATTTCAATTTTAAGAGATTTAATAGTTTCACCTACATCTAAATTATAGTGTAAATCGAGAATAGTATTTATATTTAAATAAGACAAATCGTATTTATTGATATGGTATTTTTTTCCAAATTTTTCAAGGTTTTCAAAAATTAAATCAATACTCTTTGTGAAAATAAATTTAGAATATTCTCTTAATTCTATAGAGTCTTTGATAAATTTAATAAGTTGACTAGCATTAATATTCAGATTGTTTTGTTTTAACTTTCTATTTATTTTCTTAATATGATCATCAGTAAAATTAAAATGATTTTCTTTTTTTTTCTTTTTAGAATTTTTTATATTTTTAAAATATCTACCATAAGCTTCTTTGTAATTATCACTGCTTATTTCATATGTATTTGGTCGTAAATGACCATATATTTTAATAAATTGATCTTTTTTTAATTTTAAAAGATCAATTTGCATTTTTTTATTGATTGTTTTTATTGAGTTTAAAAATTTCATTTTCTCATGAGAATTAATTATTTTTTCTTCAACAAAAGAATTTAACATTTCTACCCCAATAAACGCACATCTAGCTATTCCTGAAAAAGCAAAGGTTCCATATTTCTTACAGTCTTCAATTAAAAAATATATTTTATTAAAATAATGAATATCTAGTTTTGTATTTTTTTTTTGTTTTTCTATAAGAGTATTTATTAATTTCTTATTTTTTTTGTACTCTGTAATTGTATTAATATTAATATCTTTTAAACTTTTTAAAATTTTATTAATTTCAATTTCTGAAAATTTGTTAAACTTTAATTCTTTTTTAATTTTTTTTTTTGTAGAAAGTGTGTGACATGTATATAAAATTTCAAATTCAACTTTGTCATGTAAATTTATATTTTTTTTAAATTTTGATAAATAAAAATTAATTAATTTTTCTGATAAATTTTTATTTAAACTTTTTGGTAGCCATGAATTAAAATCAATCCTAACATCAATATAAGGAGTGCCAAAAAAAGTTGTCATTAAATGATGAGAACTAAGATCCTTGAAGCCAATACTTTTTCTATTCGAAGACCAAATATGGTTAGTAATAATTTCTTGATATAAGGATAAAGCTAATGGTTTGGGTTTAATACCAATAATTTCAGCCGGATTCCAATCTGGCATGACGCCAAAAAAGGTTGTTTTGCCACTTAAATTATATTGTTCAGTTTTAAGTTTACTGATTTTTTTTTTTAACTTTGATAAAATTATATTTAAACTTTTGTTATTTATTAATTTTGTCTTATTTTTTAGATAGATAGGTCTTACTTGAAGAATAAAAAGTTTATTTGATTTGTTAACGGCAAACTCTATATCTAAAGAGTCAGTATTGAAAATCTTTACTAATTTTTGTGATTCCAGAAATATTTTACTATGTTCTTTGTTTTTTATTTTAAAAAAATGGTTATCCAAATAATTAATAGTTTCTGTTTCCCCTTTTCCTGATGTAACAGAGCTCGTGTCACTTCCTTTTGAAAAATTTATTACAGTGTAGGGTAATCTTGTATGAATATCACGTGTAGTGCAAACACCCGAGATTTTCACATTCTTCACCATTTGCTGAACAAAGAATTCATTTTTAAGATCTATATCGTAATCTTTTATAATTTCATTGATTGATTCTATTATTTTTTTTGTATCAGTTACTAGAATGTTTAAAAAACTTTTGTATTTACCTGCATTTGTTTTTTTTAATAAGTCTTCCTTTGCACTTGAAGATCTTATTGCAAGCAAACCATTAAAATTATTTTGGATATTTTTAACTATCCTTCCATTTTCTTTTTGAAAATCTGATACCTTATAAATATTTAACTTAGGTACATTGATTCCAATATTCTTTAAGTTTTTTAAAGTTTGCGCTTTAGAAAAAAATTTCATATTTAAAATGTATCATTTTAAATCTTATTTTATATAAGACTCATATGATAGGATTACATAAATTAATTTTATTTTTTTTTTTATACCCTTTTAAAAAAATTATTACACCAAAAAATATTATAATTTTCTCTTCTAATGCACCCAATAGATATGGTGGTGGGCCAAAATTTTTATTTGAATATTTATCTAAAAAAAATTTTCAAACCTATTGGTGGACTAGTGATAGAAAAATCCAGGATCATCTTATAAAGAAAAAGTTAAGATATTTTTCAATTTCAAATCCTTTAAAATTTTTGAAGGTTGTATTTACGGCAAAAATAGTAATTAACTCAGGCGATGATCATTATGATTTTTGCAATCTATTAAAAAATGATTCTAGAGTTGTGAAAATTTGTGTGGGACATGGGATGGGGCCAAAACTAATTAATAAAAAAAAAAACCATCCATTACAAATAAATTTTGATTATTTAAGCTATAGCAGCTTGTATACAGCCAAAAATATTGCTCAAAATCAATTTAAAATTAATAAAGATAAAATAAAGATATTGGGTAATCCAAAAAACGATTTGTTTTTTGATAAAAAAAAAATTAAAGATATTTATCAATCAAAAAAAATTTCAAATTTTTATATTAAAAATTTGCTTAAAAAATCAAAAATTATTTTCTATGCACCAACATGGAGACCATATAAATTTAATTTACCTTTATTGAATTTAAATAAATTTGACTTAAAAAATTTTGACTATTTTTTGAAAAAAAATGATTTTTATTTTTTTTATAATAGCCATCTCCAATCTGGTATTTACAATAAAATTAATACAGATAGGATCAGATTTATTTCCACTAAGACATATTCATTATTCGATACAAATGAAATGTTATGTGAATGTGATATTTTTCTTACCGATTGTAGCACCCTGTCAACTGAAGCTGCAATTTTGAAAAAACCGCAAATATTAATTTTTCCAGATTTTAAAAAATACAACAATGTACATGGTTTTATAGAACCCTTTAAGGATATTATACCAGGAAAAGTAGTTTATAATTTTGATGATTTATTAAATTTAATGTATTCATATAAAAATAAAAAAAATTACACTAAAAAATTTAATGAAAAAGTTAAAAAATATTTGGGTCATTATTATGACACTAAAATTAACAATTCTGCGTTTAGACATGAAAACTTTATAAAAAAATTAATTAATTTTAAATAATTATGTACATTAAAAAAAAAAATCTTAAACATCTTTTAATCGATAAGAATAAAAGTATTAATGAAGTGCTTATTGTTCTAAATAAATCGCGATTTCCAGAAAAAAAAATTTGTATTGTTATTGAAAAGTCAAAAATTTTAAATGTATTAACTGATGGTGATATAAGAAGGATTCTAATAAAAGAAAAAAATTTAAATCAAAAAATTCACAAACACTTAAAAAAAAAATTTATTTATGCAAATGACAGTAGCTCAGAGCAAGCCCTAAAAAAGATTATAAAAAAATATCAAATTGATTTTTTACCAATTCTTAACAAGAAAAAAGAATTCATTTCATTATATTATGCTGATTCTAACAGATATAACGTCCTAAAAAAAAATGATAATGAAGTTTTTATACTAGCTGGTGGTAGAGGAAAGAGAATGTTTCCATTAACAGATAACGTGCCCAAACCTTTGCTTAAGATAGGGAGTGAAACAATTATAGAAACTCTTATAAATTCTTTTAAAAATCAAGGTTTTTATAATTTTACAATTTCTTTAAATTATTTTTCTGAAAAAATTATTAATTATATTAATAATAAAAAGTATGAAGACATAAATATTAAGTATGTACTTGAGAAAAAAAAATTAGGAACTGCTGGCCCAATATCCAAGTTTAAAATTGTCAATAATAAACCAATAATTATTATAAATGGAGATATTTATACTAGATTAAATTTTTTAGAATTAATTAATTTTCACAATAAGAACAATAATGCTTTAACAGTATGCTCAAGATTTTATAATCAGCAAGTTCCTTATGGTGTTATTAGTCGTCAAAAACAAGCAAATGAAATTATTATAGAAAAACCTATGTACAAACATAAAATATCAGCTGGCATTTATGTAATAAATTCTAAATTAGTTAAAGATATACCAAAAAATAACTTTCTCAATATGAATGACTTTATAAATTCTCAATATAAAAAAAATAGAAAAGTTGGAGTTTTTCCCATACATGAACTTTGGATGGATATAGGAGATCATGGTAGTTTCATTAATGCTCAAAATGAAGTTGATCAAGAATGGTAATTGGACTAAATGCCAAAATTTAAAGCTTTGATTATTGGCTATGGCTCTATAGGTAGAAGACATCATGAGATTTTAAAAAAAATTAAAAAAGTAGATGAAATATTTATTTTTACTTCACAAAAAAATATTAAAAAAAGTATTAACAAATTAAGTGATATAAAAATAATTAACCCTGATTTTATAATTATTTCATCAACAACAAATACACATTATAAATATTTAAATTTTATTAATTCAAATTTTACAAATAAAAAAATATTAGTTGAGAAACCACTTTTCATTAACTTACATAAAATAGATAAAATTAAGAATAATATATTTGTTGGATACAATTTAAGATTACATCCAATAATTAAATTTATTAAAAATTGGGTGAAAAATAAAAAAATATTATCAGCAGATATCTATTGTGGTTCTTATTTGCCTAATTGGAGGAATAGACCTTTACATAAAACATCTTCATATGATAAAAAAATGAATGGAGGAATTATATATGAGCTTTCCCATGAGATTGATTATGCCAGGTTTATTTTTGGTCCTTTAAAAAAATTATTTGTATCCAAGAAAAAGTTATCTACAATAAAGATGAAAGATAATGATTATTCTCAAATAATTTTTAAAACAAAAAAAGAATCAATAATTAATATAAAATTAAATTATTATTCTTATATAAGAAAAAGATTCATAATTATTGACACTTCTAATCAATCATTATTTGCTAACCTAATTACTGGAGAGATCGTAATTCAATCAAAGACAAAAAAAAAAATAAAAAAGTTCAAATATAATATTAATAATACTTATAAAGAGCAAATGACTTTATTAATTAAAGAAAAATTTAAAAGTTTGTGTTCTTACAATGAAGGTTTTGAAACACTTAAGACTATTAGAAATTTAAATATCTAATATATGAAAATTTTATGTACTATTTGCGGGAGAAAAGGATCAAAAGGGGTCAAAAATAAAAATTTAATAAATATTAAAGGCAAGCCTCTTATTTATTATTCAATAAAGCATGCACTTAAATCAAAACTATTTGATCATATCGTTGTGTCAACTGATGGTTCAAAGATTCAAAAAACTGCAAAAAGATATGGTGCCTCAAGTTGGTTTTTAAGATCAAAGCTTTTATCTAACTCTACGGCCCCTAAAATACCTGTAATAAAAGATGTGCTATTAAAATCAGAGTCATACTTTAATACTATTTTTGATTACATAGTTGATTTAGATATTTCATCCCCATTAAGAGATCCAAAAGATATCACTAAAGCTTTTAAAATATTTTTAAAAAATAAAAATAACAATCTATTTTCAGTTTTTGCTTCTAAAAAAAATCCATATTTTAATATGGTTGAAAAAATTGACAATAGAGTTTGTTTGTCTAAAAAAAGCAAAATATCTGTAACTTCAAGACAGGTAAGTCCAGAAGTTTTTTCTTTAAACGCTTCAATATATATTTGGAAAAGAAAATCTCTTATAAATCAAAAGAAACTGTTTGGAAAAAAAACTGGTATCTATATTATGCCAGAAGAAAAATCAATTGATATAGATTCAAACTTTGATTTAAAAATAGTAAAATCATTAATAAAAAAAATATGATTAAAAATATATATTTGTTGGGTGGCAATGGTCTAATAGGCAAAGAGTTAATAAAATTGTATAATAATAAATACTCAAATGTAATTGTATTAGATATTAAAACAGAAAAACCTATTAAGAAAAAAAAAGTTAAATATGTTAAATTTGACTGCACATCTCTCCTTGACATGGAAAGTGTGTTAAAAAAAATTTTTAAAAAAAATGGTAAACCTGATATTTTTATAAATTGTAGTTATCCTGTATCTAAATCATGGAGCAAATCATATATCGATAATATAGATTATAATTTGTATAAAGAGAATGTCGAATTACATTTGAATAGCTATGTTTGGATAGCTAAAATAGTTGCGAAGGTTATGAAAAAATATAATAATGGCTCAATTTTATTGTTAGGCTCAATTTACGGACCTATAGCACAGGATCCTGCATTATATAATAATACAGGAATTAAAGAAAATTTTACTTATCCAATAATAAAATCAGGTGTTATTGGAGCAACCAAACAATTGGCAAGTTTCTATGGTAAGTATAATATAAGAGTAAACTGTATCTGTCCGGGAGGGATTATGGGACATGTTAAGGGAACAAAAAAAAAACAAAGTCCAAAATTTTTAAAAAAATATCTTGATAAAATTATGCTTAATCGATTCTGTGGGGCAGATGAAGTAGCAAAGGCATGTAAATTTTTTGCTTCAGATATGGCATCTTATGTAACAGGACAGACAATTTTTGTTGATGGTGGCTATAACAGTCTTTAAAAATGAAAAACTATTTTTTTTATGAGAAAAACATTAAGTATTTTAATATTCTTTACAAAAATAAAAAAAACTATTTATTTAAAAAAGATAAAATTGGCAAGGAATCACTAATAAATAAAATTTTTATTGAAGATGATTTTTTTAATTTTCAAGACCTTGCAGATATACATAGTAAATCGATTACTATTTCTAATGAAATTCACAAGCTAAATACTTCAACAAAAAATCTAATTTTAGATAGGGCATTTAATAAAATGCTATCTATTAATGTAGAGGAAATTTTACGCACAGCTTATCTGAGTGATAAAATTCAATCATATTATGGGTTAGAAAATTTATATATTTGTAGATTTTTTAATGATTTGAATTTATTCAATTATCTTAAAAAAAATAATTACATATCTAATAAAATAAAGATCTCTAAAATTTATTATTTTTTGAACAAATGTTATAATTATATAGAAAACTTTTATTTTTTTTTACGGTTACTTTTTTTCCCTGAATTTATATTTTTCCTATGTAGAAAAAATGTTAGTAAAAATTACAAATATATTTTTAATGTTGATCAAGAGCCAGATATAAATGAACTTATTTTTCCTCATGCTATTAAAATTATAGAAAAGAATCTTTTAGTTGTTAAAGATTTTCAGTTAAGAGATAGTTTCATTAAAAAAAAAGACAAAAAATATCCATATTTCGATTTATTTTACATAACAAATACATTTAAAAATATTTCACTAATAACATATTTGAAAAAATTTTATCTAAAATATTTTTATGAAAGAATGAAACTTTTAATTTTAAACAAATATAAGTATAAGGAAATTTACAGATATTTTTCAACCAAGATATGTTGGGAAGTTTTTTTAAATTGTTCTAAAGTCGAAAAATCTTTAACAGCAATGCTTCCTTCCAATACAACATCACAATTAATCCAAAAAAAAAATATATCTGAAACAATTTTTTTTTATCATAGTTCAACACCAAATTTATCTAGTGAAATAAGTGATAAAAGCTTAGTTGATGAAATTCAGTACAATTATATGGATTATTCTACGTTAATAACAAACGAGGTATCAATTAATTATCTAAACAAACAAACAAATAATTTTATTAGTTGTAAGAATTTTGGGTCTCCAGATTCAAGTTCAGCTGTATTAAATACAAATAAAGTTAAACTGTTTAAGAATAATTTAAAAATAAAAGAAGATAAAAAAATTGTTGGAATATTTGACAATTCAATAGGTTATAACGGAGTTTTGTCAAGTAATGACTATTTAGAATTTTTAAAATATTTAAACTTTTTAGTAACAAAATATAAAAATTTTTATTTTATTCTAAATAAAAAAGATAAAATAAATTATTATGACTCAAACATATTAAACTACAACCAACTTAATTCTGAATTAAAGAAAATAAAAAAAAAT
>ENA-OSJC01000644-OSJC01000644.1-marine-metagenome-genome-assembly--contig:-NODE-644-length-32718-cov-6.707913_pt1 | contig 32718 bp, 38 predicted proteins | sample MGYA00237885_ERZ534234 | MGnify/ENA primary metagenome ERZ534234 (study PRJEB26413, sample SAMN06343907) | marine metagenome | isolation source: coastal waters | place: Atlantic Ocean: West Antarctic... | reverse complement strand
TTCTGCAACAATGATTCGTGTGAAATTGTACCGATGACTGGTGATAATGATGACCAGGATTATGCAAACTAAATGCGAACAGGCAGACGGCACACCTGATAAAAAATGTGCCTTAATCGTAAATCAAGGAGAACGTTAATGAATATTAAACGTAATCTAATAACATTATTATTAATGACGACAGGAGTGTTTGCACAAACTATTGTCGGAGTTGTTAATGGTGGTACTGAACCATTGGTTGGAGCTAATGTGGTTGTTGTTGGAACTGATAAAGGTGGAGTAACTGATACTGACGGTAAGTATTCCATCAAAATCGGAGCTGAAGGAACACAAACATTAACGGCTTCATTCATTGGATATACATCACAGACACTAGATGTCGTGGTGAACGATATAGTTGGAACATTAAACTTTGTATTAGATGAAGATGTTTTAGCTATGTCAGCTCTTGAAGTTTTAGCTTCTCGTGCTGATGAAAAAACACCTGTCGCTTACACTACGATAGATAAGGCTGAAATGGAAATACGTCTTGGTTCACAGGATATTCCAATGGCACTTAATATGACTCCAAGTGTTTACGCTACACAGCAGGGTGGTGGAGCAGGAGATGCTCGTATCAATGTTCGTGGATTCAATCAACGAAACGTTGCTGTAATGATAAACGGTGTTCCACAGAACGATATGGAAAACGGATGGGTTTATTGGTCTAATTGGGATGGTGTGGGAGATGCTGCACAATCAATTCAGATGCAACGAGGACTATCAGCTGTAAATCTAGCAACACCTTCTATTGGTGGAACTATGAATATTATTACTGATCCAGCATCACACGATAAAGGTGGTAAGTTTAAACAAGAAGTAGGTGAAGGTGGATTTCTAAAAACTACTTTGAATTATAACTCTGGTCTAATCAAAGATAAACTAGCATTAAGTGGAACGATAGTTCGTAAAACTGGTGATGGTTTTATCGATGGAACTTGGACAGACGCATGGGCATACTACTTCGGTGGTTCATATGCCGTAAGTGACAAACAGCGATTTGAGTTATATGCGATCGGAGCTCCTCAGAGACATGGACAAAATCTATACAAACAAAATATTGCTACTTACTCACAAGAGTTAGCTGGTGATATCGATGGATATGATCCAATGGCTTTTGCAGATAGTGCTAAGTTTGAAACCGAAGGTGGTAGATTTTTTAATCAAAACGTTGCACCGGTTGATGCTTCATACACAGGCCAACAATATTGGTATATGTATGGTGATAAAACATCGGATAGGTTTGGTTCTAATTTCTTAAATGAAAGAGAAAATTTCTTTCATAAACCACTTGCTAACATGAATCATTTCTACACTTTAAATGAACAAATGACATTAAGTTCTGTTCTTTATTGGAGTGGTGGTTCTGGTGGTGGTACAGGAACTTATGGTAGTGTTTCAAGAACTCCTGCTGTTGAAGGAAACTCTTGGTATGCAAGTTCTCCGTGGATGTGGGATTGGAATGCTGAGATTGCTCAGAACTCTGCTAATGTAGATTCAGCATTTTCTGATACAGAAAATCGTTCAACGGGTATTCTTCGTAATTCAATCAATAGACAAAACACTTATGGTTTGATTTCCAAATTAAACTATGATGTTAACGAGGACTTAGAGGTTCAAGTTGGTATTGATTGGCGAACTGCTGGTATAGAACACGCTCGTGAAGTTCGTGATTTATTAGGTGGTGAGTATTATGTTGACTATGCTGATGACAATGCTGTTGATGGTAAGAAGGTTGGGTTAGGTGATATAATTGCCTATCACAATGAAACCACAGTTGATTGGTTTGGAGCTTTTGTACAAGGTAAATATGATGTACGAAAATTCAATTTATATGGCATGGGTGGAATATCTACTATTGGATATTCTTTCATTGACCATTTTGCTGTTGATGCTAAAAAAATTGAGGCTGATGCTATTACAACTTTCCAAGTGAAAGGTGGTGGTATCTATAACCTTGATGATAGAATGTCAGCTTTTGTAAATGGTGGGTACGTTGAAAAACCACCTATCCTTGATAATGTAATTGCCGAAGATGGTAGTGTTGCATCTAATCCTGATAACGAAAAATTTACAAGTTTTGAGTTTGGTGGTAAGTATGCAAGTGATAAGGTTGGAGTTAAGTTGAGTTCTTATAATACTCAATGGAACGATAGAAACCTTACCAAATCGGTTGAAACCGGAGCTGGTGACAGTGGTGATACGGACATTATCTATCTAACAGGTGTAGCTCAAAGTCATACAGGTTGGGAAGTAGAAGCGAAAGTTGCTCTTCACGAAATGATTGATTTGGACTTAGCATTTAGTAAGGGTACTTGGAAGTTCGATGGTGACGCCAAAGGTGATTATCAAGAAATGCAATATAATGAAGAAGGTCAAATTGTTGGAACAATGACTACTGAATATGAATATGCACTTGATGGACTAATGGTAGGTGATATGCCACAAACAGCTTATGTTGGTGGATTAACTATTAAACCAATCAAAGGACTCAATCTACAAGGACTTTTCAGAATGTATGATGATAACTATGCTGATTGGTCACCAGAGTCTCGTGAGATCGATGGTGATGCTGATAGGGCACAAGTTTGGAATGCTCCTGGCTACTCAAAGTTGGACTTACATCTATCATACAAACTACCAGAAATTGCTGGATTGGATATGACTATTAGTGGTCATGTTTTTAATGCTCTTGACAATCTATATGTTCAAGATGCTGTTGACAATAGTAAATACAATGGGTATGGTGACAAAGTTCACGCTGCTCATAACGCTGAAGTATTTCTTGGAACACCAAGACACTACAACGTAGGACTATCGGTTAACTTCTAAAATATAAAATTGGGGGATTGAAATATATCCCCCGTTTTATTAAAATAAAATAAAAAAGTACTTGACAAGTATAGGTTTTTTGTTGTATATTTACATATGGAAATAGGGTATTTTACAACCACATCACACATTAAAATGAGAGAATTATAATTTGTTTCAAAATATATTTTACGATAGAAGATTAAACAAGATGCATATATGGGATGATAAATTTGGTCACCAAACATTTCGTTATAAAAAATATGCTTACACAAAGAGTAACGTTGGTACTTACGTTTCTTTATATGGTGACAAATTAAAAAGAATAACTGGTTGGGAAAAAGAACAAAAAGATTTATTTGAGTCCGATGTCAATCCTGAAATTCGAGTCTTAGTAGATAATTATACAGATTCAGATGATGTATCTATTGGTCATAAGACGATGATATTTGATATCGAGGTAGAGGTTACAACAGGATTTCCAGACGTAGTAAAAGCAGAGAATAGAATAACTGCAATAGGATTTAATGATCCGAGAACAGATGAATACTTTTGTTACGTACTAGACACTTCAAACAAGTTAAATTTAGATGAAACCAAAACATCAGTAAATGGTGACGAGACAACAATATCCTTTACTGATGAGTATGATTTAATAAATGCTTTCTTTGAAAAGTATATGGAAATAAAACCAACAATATTAACAGGTTGGAATGTAGAGTTTTTTGATGTTCCATATCTTTACAATAGGGCTTGTAATGTAGTTGGTAAAAATGTAGCTAATTTATTATCACCAATTATGCGTGTACATTGGAGTGATTTTGGTAATGGTAAATATAAAATAGCTGGTGTTAGTATTTTAGATTATTTACAATTATATAGAAAGTTTACTTTTAGTGAAAAATCATCATATAGATTAGATAATATTGGAAGTATTGAAGTTGGTGAAACAAAAGTAGCCTATGAGGGAACATTAAACGATTTGTATGAAAATGATATTGATAAGTTTGTACAATATAACTTACAAGATGTCAAGTTAGTTAAGAAATTAGATGATAAATTAGATTTTATTGAGGTTGCAAGAGGTCTAGCTCATCTTGGTCATTGTCCATATGAAGATATTTTTATGAGTTCTCGTTATTTAGAGGGAGCTATTTTAACCTATCTAAAAAAACAAAATATTATAGCACCTAATAAACCAAAAAAATTAAACAGATTAAATGATGATAAATTTGTAGGTGCTTATGTTCAAGACCCACAAAAAGGAAAACATAATTGGGTATTTGATTTAGACATTACTTCTATGTACCCATCATGTATTATGTCCGTAAACATATCACCTGAGACAAAAATTGGTAAACTAGAAGGTTGGAATCCTGAAGAGTTTTTGAAAAAAGATAATAAAAAAACATATTCAGTAACAAATAGTGGTAAGGTATTGGGGAAGTTTACTGAAACCGAATTACAAGATTATTTATCTGATAAAGAAATCGGTGTTGCTACAAACGGAGTAATGTATCGTACAGATAAAGATGGATTAATACCTGCTCTATTAAGAAAATGGTTTGATGAGAGGGTTGAGTATAGAAAACTATCTAAAAAGTTTTTTGAGGATGGTGATAAAGAAAAATCAGATTACTTTGATAGGAGACAACATCTACAAAAAATTCTCTTGAATAGTTTATATGGTGTATTGGGATTACCATCATTTAGATTTTATGATTTAGACAATGCTGAAGCTGTAACTTATACAGGCCAATCATTAATTAAATTTACTAAAAAGATTGCAAATAACTTTTACAATAAAGAACTCGGTGATACCAAAGATCATTGTATTTATATAGATACAGATTCTGTTTTCTTTTCTGCTACACCTATAGTTCAAAAAAGATTTCCAGATATAAAAATTAGTGATGACGAAAAAATGTCAAAGGCTATTTTAAATATAGCAGATGAAGTTCAGACATATTTAAATAATAGTTATGATTTCTTCGCTAAAAAGTTTTGTAATTTAAATACACATCGTTTTGATATCAAACAAGAGGTTATTGCAAAGAGTGGTTTATTTGTTACCAAGAAACGATATGGTTTAAAAATTATAAATGATAATGGTAAGATGGTAAATAAAATGATGGTAAAGGGTTTAGATACTGTTAGGTCAAGTTTTCCAACTGCTATGAGAGATATGTTGAGTAAGTTACTAGAAGATATTTTAATGGATGTACCAAAAGAAAAATTGGATAAATTTATAATAAACTTTAGAAATAGTATGAAGTTGATGGATTTTGATAAAATAGCTATACCAACGGGTGTTAAAAAAGTTGATAAATATAAGGTTAAAGATGGTGTTATATTCAAGGCTTATAAGTTGGGAACACCTATTCATGTAAAGAGTTCATTATTCTATAATGATATGTTAAAACATTTAAAAATATCAAAGAGATATTCACCAATATATAATGGTGAAAAAATTAAATGGGTTTATTTAAAGAACAATCCACTTGGGTTGGAGACAATGGCTTATAAAGGTCACGAAGACCCAATAGAAATAATAAATTTTATTAAACAATTTATTAATCCAGATAAACTTTATAGACAAGCTTTACATAAAAAACTAATGATGTTCTATGTAGCACTTGGTTGGAGTGAACCAACAGATGCTACTAAAACAATAGAAAGATTTTTTTGATTTTGAGAAATAAATTTACTATATATATGTATATATACGATCACACTAAACAGGAGAAGTAGAAGTATGAATAAACAAAAACTAACACGTTTCATTAGTAAATACTATTTGAATGGATTTGTTAACTCAGTAATATTAAATAGTAATTCCAACAAGATAGCTGCTAGATTTATATCAGCTGATAAAACCTTGTTGGGTGAATTGGAAATGGATAAATGGCCATTTGAAGATGCTGAAGTTGGTATCTATAGTACAGACCAATTTTTAAAATTATTGGGTGTACTTGACGATGACATCAATGTGTCTATTAAAAAATCCGGTGATAAATCAATATCATTGAAAGTAACAGATGCATTATCAGCTGTAAATTATATGTTGAGTGATACATCAATTATTAGTAAACCACCGGTTATGAAAAACATACCCAATTTTCAGTTGAAGATTGAGATGACACCACAAATCATGAATAAGTTTATTTCAGGTAAGGGTGCTTTAAGTGAAACTGATAACTTTACAGTAATAACAAACGGTACTGATACTAAACTAGTAATTGGTTATTCTTCTATAAGTACTAATAGAGTTACCATTCCAGTTATAACCACAGAGTCTACTGATATTAATAACATAACTTTCAATGCTAATATTTTTAAAGAAGTATTAAGTGCTAATAAAGAATGTGAAAGTGCTGTATTTGAAGTTAGTAGTGAGGGGTTATCTAAGATAATATTTAACGTAGACGATTATTCATCTACATATTACTTGGTAGCTATACAAGATAATGACTAGTTTGGAAAAAAACAAAGTCTATTCTGGTAATTCCTTAGATGTCTTAAAGACATTTCCTGATGAATCAATAGATATGTGTATAACATCTCCGCCTTATTGGGGCCTTCGTGATTATGGAACAGAAGGTCAGATTTGGGGTGGAGATGGTGAATGTGAACATGACTTTAAATCATCAACTAGAAAGTTACATAGTGGTAGTTGGGGTGAAAAAGATAATGCTTTACCCCATCAAAAGAATGCTACCATATTGAATTGGGAAGTTGAAGATAAGACTTGTGGTAAGTGTGGAGCTTGGAAGGGTGAGTTGGGATTAGAACCCACACCCGAAATGTTCATCAGTAATCTATGTGATATATTTGATGAGATTAAACGAGTGTTAAGACCACATGGTAGTTGTTATGTAAATCTCGGAGACTCTTATTGTAGAAATCCTGGTCAACAAGATCAAAGTGGAAAAACAGGTATCAAGACATTTAAGTATAACTATAATTTCAAACACAAGAAAAACTATGGTTCGGCTTACAAAGCAAAGTCATTGGTTCAGATACCAAGTAGATTTGGTATTGAGATGACCAATCGTGGGTGGATATTGAGAAATGAAATAATATGGCATAAACCTAGTTGTCTACCAGCTTCAGTACAAGATAGATATACTGTTGATTTTGAGAAGATGTTTTTCTTTACAAAGAATCCTAAGTATTATTTCAAACAACAGATTGAAGAAACCAAAGATTCATTACAAAGAAATAAAAGAACAGTATGGCATATAAACACTGCTTCGTTTAAAGATGCTCACTTTGCTGTATACCCACCAAATTTATTAGAAAGTCCTATAGATGCCAGTTGTCCTGAGTTTGTTGATAAGAAAACTGGTAAACCAAGAGAACGAGTTATAGAAAAAAATCAAGATAAGGTTACAACATATCATGATACAGGATATCAAGATGGAAGAGATGATTCAGAGTTTGAACCTGGTATTGTACTTGATCCTTTCTTTGGTAGTGGTACAACAGCTCAAGTAGCAATGAGTCAAGATAAAGATTGGGTTGGTATTGAATTGAATTCAGACTATGAAGAGATTTCTGTAAAGAGATTGAAACCTAAGATAGTTGAAAAGAAAACACGAGATAAAGCTAGTAAGTTTTGGGATACTAAATGACTAGAATAAACATAATCAACCCATCGGAACTAACAGATCAACATCTAGTAGCTGAGTATAGAGAGTTATTTATGGTGGGTTCATCGTTACAGAGAAGTTTAAAATCTCCAAATTGGGATGTCAATAGAATACCTAATAAGTTTACACTTAATAAAGGCCATGTCATGTTTTTTTATGATAAGGGTAAATATCTATCTAAAAGATATGATGCTTTACGTGGAGAGATGATTGACCGAGGTATGAAACCAGACGACACAAGGGTTTTCAAGAGAGATCAATGGCCCGATGGATTGTATAATGATTGGATGCCAACTATTGAAGATCAAAAAATAGTAAGAAAACGAATAGAAGAACGAATTAGTCAAAAACCAAATTGGTATAGGTTAACAACAAATGATAAATAATAAATCACACACACTATGGGTAGAAAAGTATCGACCTAGTACAATGGATACTTACATTGGAAATGACCATTTAAGAGATAAAGTCAAAGCTTACTTGGAAAGTGGAGACTTACCACATCTTTTATTATATGGTAAGGCTGGAACTGGTAAAACAACATTAGCTAAATTACTTGTTAAGAATATAGAATGTGATCATATATACATTAATGCTTCTGATGAAACTGGTGTTGATATCGTTAGAATTAAGATTAAGAACTTTGCATCTACTGTGGGGTTTAAGGACATGAAGGTAGTCATCTTAGATGAGTGTGATTACATTTCCCCTAATGCCCAGGCTGCACTTCGTAACTTAATGGAAACATTTAGTAAACATTGTAGGTTCATCTTAACTTGTAATTTTGTGGAAAGGATTATCGATCCAATACAATCAAGATGTCAATCATTTCAAATTGTTCCACCATCAAAGGGTGAAGTTGCAAAACACATCCACGATATCCTTATAAGTGAAAATGTAATTCATGAGATGGATGATTTGAAGATATTAATAGATAGTGGATATCCTGATATTCGTAGAGTTTTGAACGCTGCTCAAAGAAATGTGGTTAATGGTAAACTTAAATTGGACACTACGAGTATAATACAAAATGACTACAAATTAAAACTACTAAAGATTTTAAAAACACAAAACAAAAAAGATGCATTTCAAAGTATCAGACAGTTATTATTAGATAATAAGATTACAGACTTTAACGATTTGTTCAGATTATTATATGATGAAGTTGATGATTGGGGTGCAGGTCACCTAGCAGAGTGTATTTTAGTGATAGCTAGGTATGAGTTATCAGATGGTCAAGTAGTTGATAAAGAAATCAATGCTATGGCTATGTTAATAGAATTACTAACAATAATAAAATAGGAGTACGAATGTATTACGAAGTTCAAGTTATGTTTGTCGAAGAAATTCAGACAAAAAATGGTACAAAAGAAAAAAGAGTGCGGAGATATTATCTTGTTGATTGTGACGCAGTTAGTGTAGCTGAAACAAAAATAAATAAATATCTAAAAGATAGTCCTTATACATTTGAAGTAAAACTTGTAAAGGAGTCAAGGATAGTAGAGGTAGTGAATGAGCACTAAGCCATTGAAACCAATAAAACAACCACAAAAACAAATAAACATAAATGATACTGAATCGGTAAAATGTGAGGAATGTGGTAATTATTCTTTCATACAATCTTTTTTTATAAGAAGAATATCACCAATTGTTTCACCGAATGGAAAAGAAACTATGATGCCAATACAGGTATACAGTTGTGGTAATTGTGGTACAGTACCAAAGAGTATGATGCCTGATGTCGGGTAAGGTGGTAAAGAAAAAAAGTAAGGTAGTAAAGAAAAAAAGTCTATTTGATCATATAACCCAAATAACAAAGGTTCAAAATCCTAATTATTGGGAAGATATTTCAAAAGAAGATAAGAAGTCTTGGTCTAATTATATGGTCAATAGATTTTTATCTATGAAACCTGATTGGATAGAGCTTGTAAATGAAGTACAAAAGTATAAATTACAACCAAAAGAGTTGTATAAAGTATACACAAATATTTTACCAAAAAGTAAAAGGTGGTTAAAATATACAAAGGGAAAAAATGATATGGATTATCCAAACTGGTTGATTAATATAGTAAGAAATCATGAACAGATTAGTAGAAAAGAAGCTAGAGACTATGTTGACATATTAATGTTAACTGAAGGTGGTATGCTTGAGTTAGGTGAACTTTGTAGAAAATGGGGTGTTGAAGAGAAGTTGATACATAAAGCTGGACTCAATGTTGTAGGTAGTTCACCTAGTGGAAATTTATAAAAAAGTACTTGACTTATATGCAATTTTATGTGTATATTTAACCATCGAAATAGGAGAATATAAATGTCCAATGTAAGTCTTTTGGATTTGAAAAGGGGTTTTAAAATGAATAAAGTAAAAATTATAAAGGATACTAAAAATACGTCAACAAAGAATAAACACGAAGTAAATTCTTATTCAACAGGCGTCAATGGTGATATAGTTACATTGATGGAACAAGAATGGCCTGAGATGACCACCGAGTTTCTTAGATTACAAAGAGAGCAATATGAATTGTTTTGTCACAAACAACATGATTACGGCCCAGGCAATATATCAGTAGGTACACAATTACAAACTGAAGACGAAATACATTTATCACTTACGGGCCTTTGGTTTAGAATGAATGATAAGATACAGAGATTAAAGACTTTACTGATGAGTAAAAGAGATAATGCAGTAGCTGGTGAGCCAATGGAAGATGCTTACTTAGATGTCAGTAACTATGGTATAATGGCTACGATAGTAAAGAATGGTAAGTGGGGTAAGTAGTGTATAAATACGAATGTGAAGCTGGTGTCTATGAATCAGATACCTTAGTTGGTTTGTTATGGGAAATGTTTACACATAGACTATGGCATCTAATCAATCACGAAAAATGGATGGATTAATGAAAAGAATAAGTTATAGTCAATATAATGGATGGGTAACCTGTCCATATAAATGGAAGTTGAAGTACATTGATAAATTAAGTGAATTTACAGACAGTATTCACACCATGTTTGGTACTTCTATGCATGAGGTCTTACAAACATATCTTACAGTTATGTACGAGGATACTGTAAAAACGGCGGATGCACTTCCATTGGAAGAAATGTTATTACACCGAATGAAACATAATTACACTAATATAATGAAAAAAAATGGTGGTGTTGAGTTTTGTAAACAAACTGATATGGAAGAGTTTTATCAACATGGATTGTTAATATTAGAGTGGTTTAAGAAAAAAAGAGCTAATTACTTTAGTAAGAAGAATTATGAATTAGTTGGTATTGAAGTTCCTATAAATTTTGATTTACCCAATGACATTAAATTTATTGGCTATATGGATGTTGTAATATATGATACGTTTAGAGATAGATATAAGATTATAGATATAAAGACATCTACTATGGGGTGGAACAAATGGCAGAAGGCTGATAAACATAAAACAGACCAATTACTATTGTATAAACATTTTTATGGAGCTGAAAAGAATATTTCATTGGATAAAATAGATGTTGAATATTTTATTGTTAAGAGAAAGTTGTATGAAGGGTTAGATTTTCCACAGCGAAGAATTCAAACCTTTAGTCCTGCTAGTGGTAAACCATCTGTTAATAAAGTTATAACTAACTTAAATCAGTTTGTCGATGAGTCATTTGATAATGGTGAATATAATACAGAACGTACATATATTAAAAGACCTTCAAAGAAAAATTGTAAATGGTGTGAATTCAATCAAACTAAACATTGTGATTCGGGAGTGAAGTAATGTTATCTAAGATTACAGTAAGGCTAAAACTTTCAGATTTTATAAATACAGAACAAGAAAACTCTATTATGAATATGATAAATAAAACTCATAGAGATTTTAGAGCAACTATTTTATTACATTTGTGGTATGAAAACGATGAACTTACTCCAAAAGATTTAAATAATTTCATAATCAGATATGAAGATATATTAAGTTTTAAAACAAAAATTAGACACAATCATAAATTAGAATCAGATGAATTTGTATTTTTTGATGTGTTACCAACTTCTACACCAAAGAGTGGGCATTATAGATTTTGTTATTCATATAATGACAATAATAAAATACTAGATGGTTTGGATGAATTATATAAATGTGTAAAATTTATTACTACTGATAGACCAACTAAGAGACAGAAGAGAAATGACTACGAAGATTAAAATTGGTATAGTTGGTAGTAGAGGATATACCGACAAAAGAAAAATAAAAGATTTGTTATTTAAAATAAAACAAAAACATGATGATGTTGAAATTGTTAGTGGTGGTCAAAAACAAGGAGCTGATAATATAGCCAAAAAATACAGTCTTGAATTTGGTATGGAGTATGTAGAATTTCCACCATCACATTACCAACATAATATGCATTGTAAGTTATCGGCTAACCATTATAGTAAACCATACTATATCAGTAACTATTTTAAACGAAACAAACAGATTGCTAAATATTGTGACATGATCATAGCTTTTATTCCTGATGGAGTTGAGTCAAGAGGAACAATGGATACAATCAAACATGCTGAAAAAGAAAAAAAAATGACACGAATACTAAATTAGTATATACTTATATATGTATATATTAAGGAGTTTTACATGGACTATAAATTGACATCGGTAAAAATACTACAAGACCTGTATAAAAAGTTTAAGTTAAATGCATTGTCTGATGAGTTTACATTACAAAAATTAGTAAATCGTTCAATGGATTTATATCTAGTGGATAGTGATTTTAAATCACAAATACATGAATATAAAAATTTAAAGGTAAGTGGGAGTAGATTATGAAGGCGGTATTATATAAAGCATTAGAAAGTTATTTAACTGGAAATATAGAGAAACATCGTGTTAATATATTATTACAAGTGGATAATCCTGTGGGAGTGGCAGAACATTCAGATCACGTTGAAACTATAGAAAAAGAGTTAGGTGTGATTGCTGAATATGAAGATAAACTGCAAGTATTAAGAAAATATTTTGGTACAAATGAAAAAGAGGTTTTAAATGGCTAAGAAAAAGATTTTATTATTATCAGATGATTTAAGAATGTCATCTGGAGTTGGTGTTATGTCTCGTGAATTTGTAATGGGAACAATACATCATTATGATTGGGTTCAGCTAGGTGGTGCGATTAAACATCCTGATGCGGGTAAAGTTATCAACATGAATGATGCTACAAAACAAACAACAGGTGTTGACGATGCATCACTAACTATATATCCTACAGATGGATATGGCAGTCAAGAAATAGTTAGAGAGATAATGTTAAGGGAAACTCCTGATGCAATCCTACATTATACCGATCCAAGATTTTGGGGATGGTTGTATGAAATGGAACATGAAATCAGACAAAATATTCCTATTTTTTATTACAACATTTGGGATGATTGGCCAGCTCCACATTATAATGAATTCTTTTATGAGTGTTCTGATCTAATAATGAATATATCAAAACAAACTGTAGCTATCGTAAAAGAAGTTGCAAAACAAAAACCAAGAACAGATTGGGATTGTACTTATTTACCACATGGTGTAAGTAATGTCCATTTTAAACCTATATCTCCGTTTGATGGTGAACAAACAATGTTAACAGAAATGCGAAGACAACTTAATATAGATAGTAAAGTTGAATTCATAGTTTTTTATAATAATAGAAACATTCGCCGTAAGAATCCTGGTGATGTTGTATTAGCATTTAAAACATTTTGTGATATGTTATCAAAGGAACAAGCTAATAAATGTGCTCTTATAATGCATACACAACCAAGAGATGAAAATGGTACGGATTTACCAGTTGTTGCTAGTAAACTAGCTCCTGATTGTAGAATATATTTTAGTGATAAGAAAATAGAACCAAGTCAATTAAATTGTTTATATAATTTAGCAGACGTAACAATTAATATGGCTTCCAATGAAGGTTTTGGTTTAGGAACTTGTGAGTCATTAATGGCTGGAACACCAATTGTGGTAAATGTTACAGGTGGATTACAAGATCAATGTGGTTTTAAATTAAATGATAAACTATTAACTGCAAATGATTATGATGAAATACATTCATTACATGATGATAGAAAATGGAAAGATAATCCTGATTTAACTTGGGGTGAGTGGGTAAATCCAATATGGCCATCCAATAGATCATTAGCTGGTTCAATACCAACACCATATATTTTTGACGATAGGTGTAGATTTGATGATGCAGCTGATGCTATTAAGGAATGGTATGATATGGACAAAGATAAAAGAGATGAATGTGGTAAGTTAGGGCATGAATTTGTAATGGGTAGTGATTCTATGATGTCTGCTACATCCATGTCACAAAACTTCATCGACCAAATGGATACTACATTTGATAAATGGAAACCTAGAAAACGTTATAGTATATATAAAGCATAAGGAGTAAAATATGAGTTATAAACCAGTATGTTTGGTCACAGCACCGGTAGGAACAAGAAGTGGATATGGTGCACATAGTAGAGATATATGTAGATCATTAATTAAATTAGATAAATATGATATAAAAATTTGGCCGGTTCGTTGGGGTAATACACCAATGAATGCTTTACATCACGATGATCCAAATGATAAGATGATAATTGATAGGTTATTAGCAGAACCTACCTTACCAAATCAACCAGAATTGCATATACATATTGTTATACCAACTGAGTTTCAAACCGTTGGAAAATATAATATAGGTATTACAGCTGGATTAGAAACTACTGTATGTCATCCTCATTGGATACAAGGTATGAATAAAATGGATTTAAATATAGTTCCAGCTACCTTTGTAAGAGATAATTTAAAAATTATTAAATTTGATATCCAAGATGACAATACAAAACAAAAAACTGGTGAGTTGAAGTTAGAAAAACCAATAGAAGTTTTATTTGAAGGTGCAGATACTGACATATATAAAACAACTAGGGAGTTTTCAAAAAGTCTTGTAGATGAAATGGATAAAATACCTGAAAAGTTTAACTTTTTATATGTAGGTCATTGGTTACAAGGTGGACTTGGACAAGATAGAAAAGATACGGGTATGTTAGTAAAAGTATTTTTAGAAACATTTAAGAATATAAAAAACAAACCAGCTTTGATTATGAAAACAAGCGGAGCGGGATATTCTGTATTAGATAGACAAACTATGCTGGGTAAAATTAATGAAATCAAAGCTTCAATTGATGGAGACTTACCTAACATATATTTATTTCATGGTGATTTTATGGATGTGGAAATTAATGAATTATATAATCATCCTAAAGTAAAAGCTCATGTATCGTTAACACATGGTGAAGGATTTGGTAGACCATTGTTAGAAGCTTCATTAAGTGAAAAACCAGTCATCGCTCCTGATTGGAGTGGTCATGTTGATTTCTTAAAAAAACCAAATGCTGTTTTACTTAGTGGCGCTTTATCTGATGTTCCAAAGGGTTCTTTTCCAGATCATTTTCACACCGATGGTATGAAGTGGTTTACAGTTAATTATCAAGAAGCTTCTTTCAAAATGAAAGATGTGTATAAGAATTACAGAAAATATACACTTCCTGCTAAAAAACTAACTATCTTTAATAAATCACGATTTTCTTTAAATACAATGACTAAAGAATTTGGTAAGTTACTTGATAAGTATGTTCCTGAATTTCCTAAAGAGGTAAAACTTGAATTACCTAAATTGAATAAAGTTAATGAAGTAGAAGCTCCTAAAATTAAACTACCAAAACTAAAAAAGGTGTAATATGGAAAGAGTAATAACGTGTCCAATTTGTTTTAATTCAGACCAATGTTTTGAAGAAGTACAAGAGACTTTTAGTTCATACTTGTGTTTTCATTGTGGGTTTATGAGTGACTCTCGATATAAAATTGGAAGTCTAAAACTTACAGAGAATCTTAAAAAATCACCAAAGTTGGTAAGAGATTCTAAATTTGAAGATACTGAAAGAGGTATAGTTTGGTTTCCATCTGTAATTAATATGGGTAAATTAGGTATGATTTTTCCAGAAGGTGAAGTTGATACATATGTTTGGAAATACGCTGAAGTCGTAGATATACCAAAAGAAGAGCGTGTTATGTATGACAACCACACTCAAAGACTAGATGTTAACAATGCAAAAACATTTGGTAAATATGAATTTCTTAAAGCATGTGAGTTAATGGGAATAACTAGGGATATGGGTAAAAATGCCTAAACAGATATATACTTGGGGTAAAGTACAAGCCGGTGATATTATATCATTTAGATATAAAGGCAATAACCCAACTTCAATGTTAACTACGTTATTGGTTATGAATCCAAAAATGCCATATACCAAGAAAGATGGTACTAAGACATTTCATTTGATAGGATTAAAACTAGAAGAACGTGGTAGTGTCCCAACTATTAAAAGTAAACCAGCATTTGTAAAACTATTAGAAGGGTTAGGTCAGATAAAAGTTGTAAGTTCAGATGATGAAATATATAGAGTAGAAATGGTAGGAACAGGAGCTCGTGGTGCAACTAAAGCTGCATACACTAGAATACGAAAGTATGTAGAAAAACATTCTGTGTATAGAACATATGACTTTAGCGAAGCTAAAAAATCAACAGTATTCTTAGAACCAATAAAATTACCAAAAGGATTAAGTGAGGCACTGAGTGAAAATTAGTTATGGTATTACAGTTCACAATGAATCAGATGAACTAAATAAGTTATTGAATATATTACTTAAAAAAATAGACGAAGAAGATGAGATAGTTATTTGTGTTGATGGTGATGATGAAAAGGTAGAGGCTGTATTAGGTGAATATCTATCTGAAAATAAAGTTATAGTTTACAAAAGAAAACTTGATGGTAACTTTGCAGACCATAAAAATTCAGTTATAGAAAAATCAACAGGTGATTATATATTTCACATAGATGCGGATGAGTATCCTCACAATTTTTTATTGCTACAATTAAAACAAATTATAGAAATGAATAAAGGTGTTGATTTGATATGGATTCCAAGAGTAAATACCGTAGATGGGTTTACAGATGCAGATGTTAAAAAATGGGGTTGGAAAATATCAGATAAAGGGTGGGTGAACTATCCTGATTATCAAGCTAGGGTATTTCGTAGAGATGAGTCTATACGATGGGTTCGACCCTTACATGAGTTTATAGATGGATGTAAGACATACGCTCACTTACCACCACAACAAGAATTAAGTTTATACCACCCAAAGACTAAAGAAAAACAAGAACAACAAAATCAATTCTACATGGATAATTTCAGTAGAGATTTATTGTCGAGGAAAACATGAAATTTGGATTAGTAATTGATGGTATAGGTACTGATGATATGGATTCATTTTATGTTAAAGATAATCAAGCTTATAAATTTTCAGACGATACTCCATATTCACCAACACATGAATTGGGAAGTTTAGGTAGTGAATGTTATATAAGTACATTTAATTATCCGTGGTTGTTCGAAAATGGTCACTTCATAAATTGGTCAGAGTTCAAATATGATTTACCAGATTTAGATTTAGATTTAATCTTTGTGGTTAGGGAAAGAAGTTTAGCACGAACAGATGGATTTTGGGATGGATGGTGTGAAGTAGATAACCTCAGAAAAAAATACCCAAATGCTAAAATAGTTGGATTCTTAAAAGAAATTTGGGTGGGTGATCCATATGATTATAATCATGTAAAACATTTGGCAAGAATAGAGTTTCTTAAACAATGTGATACTGTTTTAATGAATCGACCAGAGGATAAGATTGGAGTATTTGAACAACTTAGGGATAAGGTTGGTAAACCATTTAATTTTGTAGCTCAACCACATAATATAGATTATTTTTATGATACATTTGGTAGTAATCAACATCAGAGTATATGGGCTTACTTACCACAGAATCCACCAAGAAGAGCAAACACTTATGAGTTTGCAAATTACATAGGAAATAAGTTTAATATACAAGTGAGATTTAAACCTAGTGCTACACACATACCTTTGAGAGATTTTATTAATGGATGGTCATCTTGTATGTACCATTTCAATTTAGATCCAGTTGATTATTTTCCAGGTAAACAAGTAGTACATACAGCTAGTGTGGGTACAATAAATATTGGTGGTGTAAATGACAATCATTTTTTATTATATCCTGAAACAGCTACGTGTGATGTTAAAGTTTTAGAAGAAAGATTTACAGAATACTATGAAGATGATAATAAAAGAAATCAAGTGGTACAATATGCATGGGATAAATTAAATGAAGTATTTAGTTTTGATGCAGTTAGAAAACAAATAAAAAATATGAGGTATTAAGTTGGATAAAAAGATATTAGTTACAGGTGGAACTGGTATGGTTGGTAGATATTTACAACAGATATTACCAGAGGCTAAATATATAGGTTCTAAAGATTGTGATTTAACAGACATTAATCAAGTTAATGAATTATGGGGTGATTTGAAACCAACTAATGTAATTCATTTAGGTGCTAAGGTTGGTGGTATCGTAGAGAATTTACAGAATCCTGCAGAGTTTTACACTATAAACACTATAATGAATACAAATGTATTGTCAATGTCACACAAACATGATGTGGGTAGATTTACAGGTATATTAAGTACTTGTATGTATCCTGATGTAGTTGATAATTACCCAATGACAGAAGATGATATTCATTTGGGAGCTCCATCGTTTGCTAACTTTAGTTATGGTTCTACTAAAAGATCATTATCGATTGGTATAGATGCTTATAACAACCAATATAAAACAAAGTACAATTATCTCATACCTTGTAACTTATATGGTGAGTATGATCACTTCGATGATCCTGAAAAATGTCATTTTATTACAGCTTTGATACGAAAGATAATTGATGCCGAAAACAATGGTGATGGTAGTATAGAACTATTTGGAACTGGTAACCCATTAAGACAATTCATGCATGCTAGTGATTTGGCTAGAGTTATTAAAATAGTTATAGATGATGATGTTACTGAGAGTTTTAACGTTGCTACAACAGAAGAGAATTCTATTAATACAATGGCAGAGGTTACACTAAATGTTTTGAATTCAAATTTAAAAATAAATTACAATACAGAGAAACCAGATGGTCAGTATAGGAAAACCGTTAGTTGTGAAAAGATGATGTCAGCTATTGGTGATTTTGAGTTCACGAAGTTAAAAGATGGTGTTGTTAAAGTTTATACAGAGGTTATAAAAAAATATGGAAAATAAATTACCTTGGCCTTTAATGAAAGATTGTATAACTGATGAAGATAAACAATCATTGGTTGATTTTATACAAACAAGTAATAGATACACGAATGGCCCTAAAGTAAAAGAGTTTGAAAAAATGTGGAGTGAGTGGTTGGGAGTAAAACATTCACTCTTTGTTTCATCAGGTAGTACAGCAAACTTTCTGTTATTGGCTGCAATTAAAGAAAGATATAATTTGAAGAGTGGAGATAAAGTTCTTGTACCTGCTATGACTTGGATAACTAATGTAGCACCTATTATACAATTAGGTTTAAAACCTATATTTTGTGATGTAGAGAGTGATACATTTAGTTTTGACCTAGAACATATGGCTAAGCTACACCAAGAACATCCTGATATAAGATTGGTATTCGTAACTCATTTATTTGGAATACCAGCTCCTATCAACGAGTTTAAAAAAATTATACCTAATGCTTTTTACATAGAAGATTGTTGTGAATCACATGGTGCGAAAATATATGGAAAGAAAGTAGGAACACTTTCAGAGGGTTCAACCTTCAGTTCTTATTTTGGTCATCACATGACAACTGTTGAAGGTGGATTTGTCAGTACAGATGATGATGAGTTGTATCAGTTAATGAGAGCAAAACGTAGTCATGGTCTTGCAAGAGAGTGTTCACCAGAGATATATCAAAAATATGTAAAACAATATCCTGATGTAGACAAACGATTTATGTTTATTACCGATGGTTATAATTTTAGAAATAATGAATTTGGTGGTGTATTGGGAATATCTCAACTACCAAGACTAAATGATATGATAAAAAGACGTAGGGAAATTTGTCAGAGATTTGAAAATAATATATTAAAAAAATACGCTGACATATTTCATACACCAAACTTTGATGGCAACAGTAGTTTCTGTTTACCTTTTATTCTTAAAGATAGGAGTTTACGAAATGACCTTCAAGAACATTTGGAAAGTTGTGGAATTGAAACACGACCATTATGCAGTGGTAACTTACTAAGACAACCATTCTTATCAGAATATGAACCATTTAAAGAATTTCCTAAAGTAGACTATCTACATTATCATGGATTTTTTATAGGAAATAATCATATGATTGTAGATAAAGAAATAGATACATTAGAGGATATTTTAAGTGACTATTTTAAAGTATTATAATTACTACTTAACGTTACACGAAAACCCAAAATGTAAATTATTACATTTCATTGGCCAATTGGTTACGATTTTTTGTTTAGTAATAATATTATATAACTGGTATTGGTATTTTATACCAAGCATACCGTTTATAATATACCCATTTGCTTGGAGTGGTCATTACTTTTTTGAAAAAAATAAACCAGCAGCATTTCACAATCCAATCAAAGCAAAAATATCTGATTGGATAATGTTTAAAGATATATTATTAGGGAGATTTAAGATATGGTAAAAAAGATTTTAGTTACAGGTGGTGCTGGATATATTGGCACATCATTATTACCAAAACTTTTAAACAAAGGATATGAGGTTACAGTATTTGATAATTTAATGGTTGGTGGAAATCAACTACTACCATTTTTTAGATACGAGAACTTTAAATTTGTAAGAGGTGATATTAGAAATATAAATACATTACAAGAAGTTGTCAAGGGAAAAGATGTAATAATACATTTAGCAGCCCTTGTTGGATTTCCAGTTTGTAGATTGAATCCACAATTAGCTGAAGAAACAAATGTTGATGGTACTACCAATCTAATAAATTCTTGTACAGATGACCAAGTTATATTCTATGGTTCTACTGGTAGTAACTATGGTGCAGTTACCGATATATGTACTGAAGAAACACCATTACATCCATTGAGTTTATATGGGGAGACTAAGACTAAAGCAGAACAATTACTGATGGAACGAGAAAATACAATAGCTTACAGGTTTGCTACAGCATTTGGTGTATCACCAAGATTTAGATTAGACCTATTGATTAATGATTTTTCATATAAATGTATAAAAGATGGTTACTTGGTAGTTTACGAGAAGAATTACATGAGAACATTCATTCATGTATCAGACATAGCTAATTGTTTTATGTTTGGTATAGAAAATATGAATACAATGATGGGTAATGTTTTTAATGTTGGTGATGATAGGATGAATCATAGTAAAGAAGAAGTGTGTGATATGATAGGTAAAAAAACTGGTGCGTTCATACATTACGAAGAAATTGGTGAAGATGCCGATAAGAGAAATTACGTTGTTAGTTATGATAAGATCAGTAGTTTAGGTTTTAGAACTATTGTGTCAGTAGAAGAGGGTATTAATGAAGTTATAAATGCTCTAAAGGTAACAGATTTTCAAAATAAATATACAAACGCTAAATATTATTAATATGAAAGAAAAAATATCATTTATTGGATTGGGTAAACTAGGATTACCATTGTCTACTTTATTTGCTAAGAACAATATACCTGTTTTGGGTATAGATACTGATGTAGATTTAATTAATATGCTACAAGGTAATATGGCTACACCATTTACTGAAAAGGGATTAAGTAAGAACTTGGATTTGGCTTATAACAATATAAAGTACACATCAAACTATGATGGGGTAATAGATGTTACTGATACTAGTGTAATACTAGTAAACACTCAAATTGGCGATACCTATTCATCATCCATTGTAGAATCTGTAATTAAAAATTTATGTGTTGAGTTGGTTAAATCGGATAAAGATTACCATTTGTTTATATTAAGTAGTACTGTTATGCCTGGTGAAATACGAGATAACTTGATACCGATGATAGAAGAACTTACTAATAGAGAATTGAATAAGGGGTTTGGATTTTCATATGTACCCGATGTAGTTAAGTTAGGTTCAGTAATACAAGACTTTGAAAATCCTGATGTAGTTATTCTTGGTAGTAGTGATGAATATGCTAGTGGTATTACACGTAAGTTATATGATAACTTTCCAATTAACAACCCACCAGTAGTAGAAATGACACTTGAAGAAGCTGAGATTGCTAAGGTTACATTAAATGCTTATCTTGTTAGTAAGATTAGTTTTGCTAACTTTGTCTCTAATATATGTGAACAAGTTGATAATGTTAATGTTGATAATATTACTAATGCTATTGGTTATCATAAACCCATAGGACATCTATTTTTAAAAGGTGGGTTATCATTTGGTGGAACTTGTTTTCCAAGAGATACTAAAGCATTTATTGAGTTCTCTAAAAATGTTGGACAAGATGCATCACATATAATTGCAACAGATCAAATAAATAAAAATCAAGATGACAATTTATTTGAGATGGTAAAGAGTACGAATAAAACAAATATAAGTGTGTTGGGGTTATCATTTAAACCAAATACACCAGTTATAACTGAATCACCCTCACTCAAGTTGATAGAGAAGTTGGTGTTAGAGGGTAAAAATGTAAATGTATACGATCCACTATGTATAGAAAATGTAAAGACGATATTCTTTAATAAATTAAACTATTTTAATTCAGTTAAAAAATGTTTTGAAGCAGGTGAATTAGTAGTAATTGCTTTACCATATGATGAGTTTAAATCAATTGATGACTCTTGGAAAAGTTTTGATAATCAAATGGTTTTAGATTGTTGGAGAATATTAGATTCAAATAAATTTAAAGAGATAGAATATAAATGTTTAGGTGAAAGGAGTTAAGATGTCTGATTTTAGTTATGAAGGGTATGCCCATATGATTGAAGTAGTACATGATAAATTACCAATTGTAGATTTTCGTGATGTGTTAGAGAGTAATCATGAACGGTTTTGTGTTATACGACATGATATTGAATTTTCAGTAGATAGAGCTTTAGAGTTAGCTAACGTTGAATCTATGTTTGGTATAAATTCTACATATACTGTACAATTAAGAAACAATACATATAATGCTCTTTCAGAAAAAAATATCAAGGCAGTTAAAGAAATTAAAAAACTTGGACATCATATTGGATTACATCAAAATCCACCATCAATGCATGATGACCAATTAAAAGATTATATATTAAAAGATATAGAAACACTTGAGCATTATTATGGGTTTGAAGTTGATAGGTATGCATTTCATAGATGTGGTAGTAATCCTGACATTTTAAAAAAATATGTTGAAGTGCCTAATAAGATTAATTGTTATGCAGAAGAATTCTTTCATTATTTTAATGGTGAAAGACCTGAAGATTTGAGAGTACATTACTTAGCAGACTCAAATCATATGTGGAAATATGGACATCCACTAGATTTAAATCTTGATAAGGTTAATAAGTTACAATTACTAACTCACCCATATTCATGGAATCTTTTAGGGATAACAAACAATTACGACAATTATAAGTTTTTAATACAACAGAGAAATGATGAATTAGTAATGTCTATGAATACAGAGACTAAAACATTTCCAAGAAAAATATTAGAGGGTTTAAAATGAAGAAAAATGTAGTCTTTATGGCGTGTGTTGCAAATAAAGAAAAGTCTAAAAAATATGGTGACTTTGATTATTTTGATTATTCAATCAAAACTTGGGAATATTGGTGTAAGCTAAATAATTGTACTTTTTTTCTGTTTGATAAACCTTATATGGAAGATATGGAAAAGTACAGAATTAATTGGCAGAAAGAAGTTTTTGTATTTGATATTTTAGAGAAGAACAATATTGATTACGATCAAATTTTAATACTAGATAGTACTTGTATGATAAAATGGAATGCACCTAATTTCTTTGAACTAACAGACCATCAGTTTACTGTTTCAAGAGACATGGATAATATGAGATGGGTACATAATAGTGTTGAAGGTTATAAAGAATTTTTTGATGGGTTTGAATTTGATATAAAAAAATACTTTAATTCAGGTTTTGTAATTTTCAATAAAAAACATAGAGATTTCTTTGACTCGTTTAAACAAATGTATTTAGATAATGTCGATGATTTATTAGAGTTACACAAAAAAACAGGTACTGCAGAACAAACACCTTTAAACTATTGGGCTCAAATTAAAGGTATGGATTTAAATTTTATAAACACTATGCTTTATAGATGTAGTCACTTGTATAGAAAAGAGATGTTAAATCACAATTGGCAATTGAATGAAGATATCACACCATTTTTTATAAAGTATCCATATGTTTGGATGTTTAGTGGATTTGATAAATCACAGAGAGAACCATTAATGAAAAAAACTTGGGATTTGGTAAAACATTATTATACTTATAATGAAACAGATAGGTTATTAAACTTGGTAAATCACAAAGATATTTTTAAGAATGCAACATCAAAGAAGTTTAAATCAGATTTGATTGAATACTTTAAAGATAAAAAGTATAAAAAAATGAAGGTTTTAGAATTGGGAGCATGTCAAGGAGACACTACACGTATTTTTTCTGAGTTATTTGAAAAGGTTTATGCTGTCGATAGAGACCCAGAGAACATTCAAATACTAAAACAAAAATGTAAAGATGTTGATAATGTAGAGGCTTCAATAATGGATGTAACAAATGATACTTGGGATTTTCCACAAGTTGATGTTGTATTTGTTGATGCTAGTCATGATTACCCACAAGTTGCAATAGACATACAAAAATGTATTGATATGTTTGATAATCCAATAATAATCTTAGATGATTACGGAAACCCAAACAATAGAAATATCAGAAATTCTATAGATGACAAAATAAAAGAAGGTAAAATTAAAGTTGACTCATTGATTGGTGAGGATGTTGGATTCTTAACTAAATCTGGTTGGAAAATGATTGATAGAGAAGGAGTCGTTTGTAAAGTATGAAAATAGCTTACACATTAAATGGACTAATTGGTGGTTTAACTGGTAAAAATTCTAGTGGGAGTTCACGAGATGACCAAGTTTTAGTTTTAAAATATGTAAGTAACTTGTTACAAAAATATATTATGCCACAAAACAATGTGGATTTTTTTATATTTAGTTGGCATACAGATTTTATGGAAGATTTCAATCGACATATATCACCTCAAAAATGTAAATTGATACCTCAGATAGATTTTAAAATACCAGAACATTTAAAAGGTGAACATATTAATCGAGTGATAGCTCATAAAAGTAGATGGTATGGCTTCAAAGAGGTTATGAAACTAGTATCAGAATATGAAAATGAACATTACTTCAAATATGATTTAGTGGTTAATGCTAGATTTGATACTTGTTGGAATAAACCATTTAAGTTTGAAACCTTAAATCCAAATAAATTCCATATACCTATACATCCTGATATGTCAACATATGGATGGCCTGATGGTGGAGTGCACACTAATATTGAAATGTTAGATCATGTATTCGCTTCAAGGTCTGATTGGATGAGTGGGTTCTCAAGTATGTTTGATTTTTTAGATGAATATACTCTACCTGGTCAATGTCCACAATGGAAAACAATATCACATCATTTTCTAATGGTTTGGCATTTGAGAAAGCTTGGGTTATTAAGAGAGGATATAATTAAGAAATCATTTACTAATTTACACGAAAGTAATACTGATATTATTGGTGGTAGTAAAGATGTAGATTACGATATATTTAGATACAGACAATTAAGTAGGGAAGAGGTAATGAATTATGAGTAGACCAAAAACAATATTTTGTGACTTAGATGGTACATTAGTAAAACATTCAAACCCAATAGATGTTCAGAATCCAAACTTGGAGTTGGAAGTATTACCAGGTACACATGAGCGATTAGTAGAATGGGACACTAAAGGTTATTATATAGTAATTACTACAGGTAGAAAGGAAAGTGCAAGACAACCAACGATTAAACAATTAAGTAGAGCTGGTATAATATACGATCAATTAATAATGGGATTCGGTGGAGGAGATAGAATATTGATTAACGATAGAAAAAAAGATAGTGAACGAGACACTGCTAGTGTAATTAATCTTACAAGAAATAAAGGAGTGGAAGATGTCGAATTATAAAGAAGAAAGACCGTGGGGAACTTTTGAAAACTTACTTGATGCTGAGTATTGTAAAGTAAAAGAGATTGTAATTAAAAAAGGTGGAAGGCCAAGTTATCAGTATCATCATAAGAGAAGTGAAGTTTGGATAGTAGTTCAAGGTGAAGCTCATGTTACACTCGATGATAATTCATATACTTGTAAAGTTGGAGAAGTTATTAATGTACCAGTTGGAACACATCATAGGGTAGAGAATCGACAAGATGAAGATTTAAAGTTTATTGAAGTTCAGGTTGGAGATTACTTCGGTGAAGATGATATAGTTCGTTTAGAAGATGATTATGGAAGAGAAGGAACTAATGTATAATTATAAACTATTTATACCAACTGCAGGAATTGGTTCTCGTGTGAGTGGTCAAAGTAATAATTTAAACAAGGGTTTAATTGCTATAGATAATAAACCTGTGTTGTCACATATCCTAGAGAAGTTTCATCCTAATGTAGAGGTAGTTATTGCTCTTGGCTATGGTGGAGATTATGTCAAACAATATTTGGAGATAGTATATCCCGAAAGACATTTTACTTTTGTTGAAATAAAAAAATACAAAGGTAAGGGAACTGGTTTAGGACTTACTGTTAATTCATGCAAAGAACATTTGCAATGTCCATTTGTATTTGTTTCCAATGATACTATATTTGAAGAGCAATTATATTTTGATGAAATACAATATAATTGGTTAGGTTATTCAACTACTAAAGCAGGTAGTGACTACCGTTCTTTAGAAGTAGATGGTGATGGTAATGTTATTAAGTTAAATGATAAGACAGAAGATTCAGAAGATTTTTCATACATAGGTATATGTGGAATAAAAGATTATAAAGATTTTTGGAAGTACATGAAGCAAAAAAAGTCCTTGACAATGGGTGAAAGTTATGGTATATTAAGGCTGTTAGAAAGTCATAAATTTAATTCATTTAAGTTCACTTGGTACGACACAGGAAATAAAAAATCATTACTCAATGCAAAGAACAAATTGAAATCAGATCATCAACCTAATATTTTAGAAAAAGATAATGAAGCAATTTGGTTTGCAAACAATAAGACGATCAAATTTTCTACTGATACTAAATTTATACAAGATAGGGTTAAGAGAACTAAATCATTAGGTGGTTATGTACCAGAAGTGATAGATAGTTCTAGTAACTTCTATACATATAATTTCATAGAAGGTGAAGTATTTTCCAAAAGAGTAACAGGAAAAAAATTTGAATACTTACTATCTTGGCTAGATAAATTTTGGAAACCTATAACACTAACTGATATAGAAAATGACAAATTTATAACTACTTGTAGAGATTTTTATGAACATAAGACTATTGACCGAATAAATTTATATTATGATAAATTTTATAATACAGATGTAGATGAGATTGTTAACGATAATAAATTACCACCACTACTAGATGTTTTAGACAAATTAGATTGGGATTGGATTTCTGAAGGTTGGCCTACTACATTTCATGGTGATTTACATTTTGAAAACATATTGATAAATAAAACTAATGATGGGTTACCATTTTCTCTTTTAGATTGGAGACAAAACTTTGGTGGTAGGTATGATTGTGGTGATATATATTATGATTTAGCTAAACTATATCATGGTTTAATAATATCACATGACTTTATCAATCAAAACTTCTATCACTATAGTAGAGAACTAAATACTGTATACTATGACTTTCACAGAAAGAACACTAATATCGAGTGTGAAAAAATATTAGAAGCATATGTAGAAAGCGTACATTTAGATTGGACAAAGGTAAAGGTTATTACTGCTTTGATATTCTTAAACATAGCTGGGTTACATCATTATCCGTATTGTCACCTATTGTATTATTTAGGAAGAACTATGCTACACGAGGAATTAAAATGAAATACTTGATAGGGCCTATGAGTAAAAATGTAGTAGATGCTGTTATTGAATTTGATGGTGATTTTGGATTTATTCCATCTAGGAGACAAGTAGATTACAATGGTGGTTATGTAAATAATTGGAGTACAGGTGAATTTGCTAAATATGTAAATGGTAGAGTTCCAATCGAAAGAGATCATGGTGGTCTTGGTCAGGGTTATAAATCAGATGATGGTATGGAATCTTTTATACATGATTCACACCATTTAGATATTATTCACATTGATCCGTGGAAACATTATCAAAATTTTGATGATGGCTTACAACAAACTATTGATTATATTAATTTTATATACCTTATATTGGATAATAAAAAGGTTAAGCTAGAGGTTGGTACAGAAGAATCAATCAGAAGATTTGAAACTTATGAATTGGAAAAACTACTTCAAGTATTGGAAACTAAATTGGATTCTAATATGTTTGAAAATATTGAGTACGCCGTAGTTCAATCAGGTGTTGGTTTAGATTTGGGAAAACAAACTAATACAGGCACTTTTAATTCTGATAGGTTAGAAGAAATGATTTCCATATGTAAAAAGTTTGGTAAGAAATCAAAAGAACATAATGGTGATTATCTTTCAACTAAAGAATATAAGGATAGATTTGATTTAGGGCTGGACTCAATAAATATAGCACCTGAGTTTGGTCAGTTAGAAACACTATGTTATTTAGATGAGATGGGTGATGGTATTGAAGATTATTATCAGATTTGTTATGATTCAAAGCGTTGGGAAAAATGGGTAGATGATAATTTCATACCAGAAAAAAATAAAAAAGAATTAATAAAGATATGTGGTCATTATGTATTTTCCGATAAAAGATTTTTAGAAATAAAACCAGACATAAACGAGAAAATTAAATATGTTATTAAAAACAAATTAAGAGAGTTAGTATGAAAAATGTAGTTTTTATGATGGACGTGGACATCAAAGGTGATGGTAGATATGCCAGTAGTAGAAGAGCAGCTTACAAGTATTCAATTGATAGTTGGAAGAAATGGTGTGATAAAAATAATTGTGAATTGTTTATTCTAAATGAACTACTATTAGATAATGATAAGATGGGAATATGTTGGCAGCGATATTATCTGTTCGATATACTAGAAGCTAATGAGATTGAGTATGACCAAGTACTAATGGTTGATGCTGATACAATTGTACATCCTGATTGTCCTAACTTCTTTGAGATGACAGATGGAAAATTAGTTGGTGTAGAATTTGATGGTAGTTGGGATTGGGTTCTTAGAGGTATAGAAAATTATTCAAGATATATTTTTGATGGGTACATGATGCCATGGGAAAAGTATTTTGATTGTGGGTTCATAATTGTAAATAAAACACATAAACAATTCTTTCAAGACATTGTAAATTTTTATTTTACATATCAAGATAATTTAATTAAATTACAACAGACATTCTTCAATGGTACAGATCAAACTCCAGTTAATATGTTGGTTCATAAGAACAATATAGATTTAAAATTATTACCATATGAATTTAATATGAACGATATGAATAGAAAAGAAATATTATCCGATGATATGTTATTTACAAAGTGTGGGTGGATATACCAATATAATGCAATACCAAATAATGAAGAAAATAAATTGACTAATTATTTTATGGAAAAAACGTACAAACATTTTTATGGAGATTTAAAATGAAAAATAAAATTGCAATAGGATGTTTAATTCAATGGTACGAGATAGAATTAATAGAAGAATATTTACAGAGTGTTAAGAACGCTGTAGATGTTATAGATAACAAAGAGAATGTAGTCATTGATTTGTATTTTAATTGTAGTCAAGAATTAGAAAAAATAGATGAAGAACAAATGACAATTTCTGATGTAAAAAAGAAATACAAAGATATTTTAAATAGATTATTTGGTGATTTAAACTATGGTAGTTATAATGTAAACTCATATGTAAATGATTTTAGTAATGTCATGTATACTATAGCAGACTACCGTAGAGACTTCAATGAAAAATATTGTACCAAAGTTGATGTTCTTATGTGGGGTGAAAGTGATTCCTTGATACCAAGACAAACTTTTCAGATATTAGATAACTTACACAACTCGGTAAACGAAAAGACACCAAAGTATGTATCTTTCTTTGCTACGTGTAAGATGTGGGATGCAAGTTGGTTACCAATAGAACACACCGAATTTACAGATAAGCCATTTATAGATGGTGATGTAAAAAATTGGTGGAGTCTAAGATATAATATGAACATAGATGAAATGAATTCATTCAATGACAAAGTTGAAGATTTAGATATAAAAGTTATCAATCAGTATAAATTTAATGGATGTGGTTTAGTAATGTCATCGGATGTAGTTAAGTCAGGTGTCAACATACCAAAGTCATCATTTTTTATACACGAAGATACAGCTTTTATGCTTCAACTTCAAAAAATGTTTGGTGGTCAAATACCACAATATATCATTAAAAATATCTTGTTGGTTCACAACAGAAAACACACCAAGAAACGTTCTTATGTACTAGGTGAGTTAAAATCTGATGATGTTAGTGGTGGTAGATTACGACATGATTGGTATAAAAGAGCTAGTGATATGAGTCATCACAATGCATACAATATGTTTAATCAATCCAAGACATATACTTGGAAGGATGTCTTTGATGGCTAACATAAAAGCTAAACACATAGACATACATCCATCGGTTAAGATTGGTAAAAATGTAAACATAAAATGTGAAAGTATAAAACTAGGTGAGTTCTGTATAATAGGAGACAATGTAACCATAGAATGTAGGAGTTTTGAAGCTCATAGTTGGTTGTTCATGTGGCACGGAGTTGAAGTTGGTAGGGGTGGTTGTAATGGCCTCAATTCAAATGTCAAGATTGGTAAGGGAGTTGGTATATTTGAAAATACTGTACTAAATCCATCGGAGTCTATAGAGATAGGAGATAACTGTGGTATAGGTACTGATGTAATGATTTGGACTCATGGTGCTTGGTTAGATATTACACAAGGATTTCCATCAGACTTTGGGCCTGTAAAGATCGGTAATAATGTTTGGTTACCTGCTAGAAGTATAGTCTTACCCAATGTAACTATTGGTAATGATGTAGTTATAGGAACTAATTCATTAGTTAACAAAAATTTACCAAGTGGTTGTCTAGCTGCTGGTTCACCTTGTAAGGTCTTAAAGGAAAATGTTTATCCTAAAAAATTAAGTGAACAAGAACTTAAAACTATGATGTGGGGAATTATAGATGATTGGTGTAAATTGCATACGAGTAAAAATATAAAAGATGTAAAAACTAAATATGCAAATGGAAAAATATATTTGTATCAGAGTAACTTTGAAACTATTTATAGTATAGATGATCGTACAATTAACGGTTATATAAATAATGTCTCAGAAGATTTGAGAGATTATTTGAGAAGAAGAGGTATTAAAATATATACTGATAGGTTTTTTAAATCAATATGAAATTTTTAAATAAAAATAAAGTGTTATGTTTATCACCACATCCTGATGATGTAGAGATAGGAATGATGGGTACTATCTTCAAATATAATGAAACCATGTTTGATATTTTGTGTTTGACAAAAGGTGGTGCTAAAGGTTATGATGAAACTAATAAATTGGATAGAAGAAAAGAAGTGGATAATGTTTGGAAACCAAGCGTAACAGACCACGTTCAAGTACACCACGCTAAGTATGATTATTTTGAAGATTGTACTGAACCTGGTTGGATTAATTACATTGAAAATGAGTTTGTAAAGAAGAATAACTATGATGCTATATTTATTCCATCTGGTGAAGATTCTATGTTTGAACACAGATTTGTAAATAAATTTGGTTCAGCACTATGTAGGTTTTCACCTATAAGTTTAATTGAATATCATACATTTAGTTCACTTAATAGTTGGCAACCAAATTTGTTTGTGGATATAAAATATGAATATCGTGAAAAATTAAAATCATTGGAAGAGTTTAAATCTCAAAGTCACAAATCGTATTTTCAGAGAAAATCATTGGATGCTTTTCATAGTAATTTCCAATGTAATAAAAAAGGTAAAGGTATGGTAGAACAATTTAACATAATAGAATTATTTGGAGTTTAAGTGAGAGTATTAATAACAGGTGGAACAGGAACAGTTGGTAAATCCCTTATCAAGTCAAATGATAATGAATATATTAATGTTAGTAGAAATGAAGAGAATATAGCTGAATTGAAACGAGATTTCCCAGCAGTAAAATCGTATGTTGGTAACATAGAAGATAAATCATTAATGCTTAGGGTATTTAAAGAAGTAAAACCAGATGTGGTAGTTCATGCAGCTGCTATGAAACACATTGATTTAATGGAGACTAATCCCATTGCTGGTTGTAATATAAATGTAATGGGTAGTATGAATATAGCTGAGGCTAGTATTATAAATAATGTTCCAATTACTGTTGGTGTTAGTACAGACAAGGCTTGTTTACCTGAAAGTGTTTATGGGGCTTCGAAGTATATAATGGAAAGAGTTTTTATGAATACCAATACAGATGAGAATAGATTCTCATTAACTAGATTCGCTAATGTAGCTCATAGTGCTGGTTCGGTATTACCATTTTGGCTGAAGTTAAAATCAGAGGGTAAACCACTTAAATTAACAGACCCAAATATGAATAGATTAATATTCAAACAAGAAGATGCTGCCGATTTAATTAATAGAACTATACTAGATACAAAATATGATGGTGGTTTTGTAAAGTCATACAAAATGAAGTGTGTAAATATGTTGGATTTGGCAAAAGTTATATCTGATGACATTGAGATAATTGGTAAACGACCTGGTGAAAAAACAGATGAAGATTTAATTAGTGAAAGAGAGATAGGTAGAACTTATATTTATGGTGATGATATTCATATTAGAATGGAAGAAAATCAAGACGATAATAAATTAACAGAACCATATAATTCAAAGAGTGCTGAGAAAATGACAACTGATGAGATAAAAGATTTGGTGTGGGGTTAAAAATGATAATGTTTACAATACTCTTTTTAATTTTCATCGGTTTGTTATTTGTAGCAGACCTTGAAAAAGTCAAAAGAG
>ENA-OSJC01000643-OSJC01000643.1-marine-metagenome-genome-assembly--contig:-NODE-643-length-32722-cov-7.838811_pt1 | contig 32722 bp, 45 predicted proteins | sample MGYA00237885_ERZ534234 | MGnify/ENA primary metagenome ERZ534234 (study PRJEB26413, sample SAMN06343907) | marine metagenome | isolation source: coastal waters | place: Atlantic Ocean: West Antarctic... | reverse complement strand
CCTGTGGATAACTTCGCTAGACAAGGTAAATGTTTCACGTGAAACATTCGCCAGACAACGGACAACGGACAATGATTTTTTAAAAGGGTGGGCGGGCCCGTGAAGCGTCAAGCGTTGATAAGGGTGGGTGGGCCCATGAAGCGTCAAGCGTTGTCCAAGGCAAAATTACCTTGGACAACGGATCGTGGTTAATTCATAAAATCTTTACGATTTCCTTCGCCCGACTCTCCAAAAATTTGAGCAAGTTTTAATAACAAAAGACCAAGGTCACTCATTATCATCTTGTTCAAATTATTCTCATCACGAGAGCAAACCACTCGGTGAACGTCACGCATAGCTTTGTAAACAATCTCAGATCTGTACGAACAGATTTGAAACTCTTTTAAGTGATCTTCTATTATTTTTTGTTCTTGGTTCATTGTTAGTCTCCTTTGTTAGATTTAACTAAGTATAGCATAACATGGGATAGATGCAACAGTTTATTTCATCTTTTTTTATTTTTATTAGACAGTGTGGCTTTTATGTCACACTAGACAACGGGCAACGGACAATGCTTAGGGAGGGTGGGCCCGTGAGCCGTCAAGCGTTGTTGGGGCGGGTGGGCCCGTGAAGCGTCAAGCGTGGCTCACGAATTACGGGTGGGTGGGCCCTTGAATTGTCAAGCGTTAAATGTCAAGAAAAAAATGTTCTTGGAGCGTGTCCCATTGTCTAGGGTCATGCGTATCTTGAACAACGAACAACGGCTCGTGGTCAGTTAACTTCATGCGTGGTTGTCTAGCGAAGTCTCCTTGAAAAAGTTTTACGGTCAACGGACAAGGGGTCAAAATCATAATAAATTTTGAGCCATGATTTGTCATGTGCCATGCGATTTGATGTGGGGAAAACAACACAATATCTTTCTCATTTGCTACTTTAAGTTCCACTGTAAAAAAGTGTGAGTTTGCTTGGCTTCCCACTAGGTCAGGGAAGCCTCGATTGACAGAATTTTCTATTCTATTCCAACGAATTTTTGGTGTTCGTTGTTTGATGAGTTTCCATAATTTTGTTTCATTTTTGCCTGTCATTATTCAACGGAACATTTCTTTTTTAAATCTTATGTCCTAGCAACCACCACATCGTTTTTTAAAGAGGTCTGCCCTCTATAGATTGCACTTAGGTTAGGACTTGTTTGTAATATTTAAGGGTAGTAAACCATAACTAATTCGTCATCTGCCATAGCTTTATCTAAATAGATTACTGCGCTACGGACTTTTTTGCTGACGTCTTTCTCGTGATGATCATTAACAAAATTACACAATATATTTATTGCCTCTGTCAACTCGTCTTCTGTTATATAGTCTGTCATAATTATTTCTTTCTAATTTAGTGGCAAAGAAATTATATCTAGCTCCTCTCAATGCTAATGGGTATTTCTCCAATTCGCAACAACTAGCTTACGGCTTCGCTTCGCACTACGCCGATGGATTGTTTAGTGAGAGAGAACGTTAGTCTGATCGTCAATTGTGCTGTGACTAAATTGCACCTTTCAATCTGCCATTCTCTCTCTTCCCTCTAACAAGGAACTTGTTTAATACGTGTTACCAAAACTTTTGTACTCGTATTCAAAATCTTCTTCTCCATACTCTTCAAAATCATTATCACTGATTTCTACCAATGCGTCTACTTTCATTTCGTCCAAGTTGTCTTTACAACCACCGTAGATAATGTGGTCGTCATCATCTATTGGAGCGCTAGTATCTTGCCTAGCTTTATACATAAGATCAGTCGCTTCGTTCTCGTCCTTAGCAACTACTTTATAATAATTTGTAGTAGTAACTGTTTCTTTAATCTCAAAAATTTTCTTGCCTATATCTTTTTTTGTTACTGATAACCTAGCCATTTTCTGCCTTTCTTTAGAGTTATTTTATATATAGTTACTGTATCCCATAAAGTCAAGGACTTATTTATCTTTATTTAAATTAATAAATAGGTCTTCAAATATTGGTTGTCCTTGTTCTCTAGTGTACTCGGGTTCGTTGTACTGCCTATGCTCTCTGTTTGTCCAACGTAACCATTTATCAAAATTCCAATCATAACCTTGATTTTCGTCATACTCAAATTTAGGTTCGCTACCTACTGTCTTAGTCATTGTCTACCCACTCCTTTTTTTCTTCATCATAATAACGATCTTCTACATCAACACATGGCGCTTGTTCATAGTCCCTATAATCCATTTCACATAAATCCCCCATAGCTGATAGACCTCCATCTTCGACTAAGATTTCTCTTGCTTTTTCTTCGCTGTCTGCTGAAATCTCATACCGATAAGTAGCAGGAACTTCAAAAATATATGTTTTCATTCTTTACCTCCATAAAAAATTGTTCTAATAAAATCTCTGACTGCTAATCCAAGCAAAACTAAAAACCCAACAGCTACTACAATAATTAATAAACTAGCTGACATGATATTTTTTCCAATACTTTAGTGTATCGTTTAAAAGTTTCGGGGTCTCTTACAAAATCAGTAATATCACATTCAGTAAAGCCTACTTCTTTACAGACTTTCGCTTGTTCTTTAGTTATCTCACGAAGGTCATATACTTGTAGCATTCTTTCTTCGTCATTACTCCAAGCCTCAAAGAATTTTGACCATTCAACATTACCATAGTTCCAGTCTAGCAACAGCCATTCGAAAAAATCTTCTTCGTCTTCAACACCGAGAAAAAATTGTTTTTTACATTGGACAATAAACCTGTCCTCATACTCTTTTTCGCCATCAGTTACTTGGTGATTTACATAAAAATATTTCATTGCACTGTCTCCCCTTGTCTAAGTTCAAATGAAATTATTTTTTCAAGATCAATTTCGTCAAAAAATGACGTGACTATTGTGTCAGACAATAAGCTTTCTAGTGTCTCTTGTGCTGTGATTATTCCTTGTCTAAGGTAGTTTAAGTAATCTTCTATGTGTTCTTCTGCTACATCAAAGTAGTGTCTTTTTGTTGCGCCCATTATATAAGCCCTCCGATTAAAATTATTAGATCAATTATAAAGTTCATTGTTTAGCCTCTATAAAATCTTTGTTTCTAAAATAGACAATACCTTTGACATCATCTACTCCCGCAATAGGATTTAGTCGCTGTTCTTCATCAGACAATGTACCCATACGACACCAGTTAGTGTGTCCGTATTTTCTCTTGCACCGCTTGTCTATTGTAACTTGAGGCTCGTCTATTGGAATTAAATCCATATTCTCATCTATTTCGTACATTATTCTTTCCAATCTTTAGGGTTTTTTTGAAAGTCTTTTAACAGGACACTTACTAAATCGTTCTTGAGTTTAGTTTCTTGTTCTTTACTGTCTGCCATAACTATTATATGGTCGTCAAACCAACTTTTATTTTTTTCTTTACTCATCTTCTTCCTCGCTCTCTGTTTTATAAAATATTTTTGCCATTTCTATTTCTTTATTAAAATTAATGTTAAATTGATCACAATAATGTTTGAGATCACACATTAGATCAGCAACTCTATAATATTTGTTTAAACTTTCTTCACCATTTAAACCTGTTATAGACTGAACTTTAATTACTCTTTCTTTATTGTTCATTCTTCCTCCCACTCTTCAATCTTGTTTAATAAATTTACGCTATCTTCAGACAATCCCTCTGGAGTTTCGTCTGGGTCGTCAACATTATTTTTTAACCAGTCCTTGATCTGTTGTATTGTTTTCTTGCTCACTATTCTTCCTCTCTATTTGTTATTTCGAATACTAATCTGATTTACTTCCCATAGTCAATAGCATTTTATAATTATTTTAATTTTTTTATTGACTTTTTCCACACCTACTACATATAGTGGTATCAACGGAACAAAGCACTATATGTCGAGAAGAAAGCACCTTACACCACAACAAATAAAATTCGCCCAACTTATAGTATATAACGAGGGAAGAAAAACGGCTACCGACTGTGCAGTAGATAGCGGGTATGCAAAGGATAGAGCAAGATCAACAGCTAGTGAACTTCAAAATCCAAATTATTATCCTCTCGTTGTCCAAGAAATCAACCGACTTAGAAAAGAAGTCAATGAGAAATATCGAGTATCTCTTGAAACTCACATGCGTGACTTAGATGAAATCAAGCGCATAGCGCTTGAGGCGGGGTCGTATTCCGCTGCGGTTCAAGCGGAAGTTGCACGAGGCAAAGCAGGTGGGCTATACATAGAGCAGAAAATTATCAAGCATGGTCGCATAGATCAGCTCTCGCCTGACGAAATACGCAAAGAACTAGAAGAGATAGCGAACCAATTTAAACCAAAGATCATTGAAGGCAAGGCGGAAGAAGTAACAGAGCACTAGAAGGTTCAAGCGTAACTATTCTAAGGATTCTTTTATAAAATCTAACAGCCACGGATTGTCTTTGAAAGCGCCCATCAACCAATTAGACATACTATTAATAACTACTTCTTCGGCATCATCATCTTTTAAAGGGCCGTTGGCTTGATTAAGTGAGCTATAGTAAGCTATGCTGTGCATAATCTCGTGAAGTAATGTATTGCCAAGGTCTATGCCTTTAACTTCTTTTTGAATATTAATGGCGGATTCTCTAGATAAAAACTCTCCATAACAATCAGTATTGTCCTTCATAAAAGATGCGTCCACTGGAACTAAGGCGACGTCCCTCCAACCAATCTTTACTTTTTGGGGCAAGGTGGCAACTGTAACCAATTCTTTCTTTGTCACTAATTTCTTGTTTAATTTCTTCATATCTTTCCTCACAGTTATTAGTTAAATAGTGGTGATACACTAACCTATCCTCTGCTGTGCTCAATAAGCTAATATAAATAATAATAACAATATAATCCATCAAGGGTTTTTTTACCAAATTCAAATAGACTAAAAATCCGTTTCATGTGCACGACGATAAGAAGATTACCTATTCTTGTTAAAAGTTACCTTAAAATTACCACCCAAAGTAACTAATAATACTAGTATTTCCAACCCTTTCAGCCATTAATTACCTAATTACCTCTAAAAATATTTTTTCTTACTTACTAAAACAAATTTGGTAAAAAAACCCTTAGAGAGTTATTTCGTAACCTTTGCCCTTTGGCCGTATAACTTGTTCCATGCCCAACTATGTGCCTTGCCTGACCAAATATACAACTTACTCACTAGATAACGTACTATTTGTCGATACATAAGCCATTATCCAAGACAATTTTTTCTTCAGTTTCTAACATAATTCTGTTCTCAACATTACAGTGATACACAATAACTACTGCAGTGCATTCAGGACAAGATAAATTAGTCACTACCATGTGCTCTTCTTCGTCATTATCTTCCCATTCGGTGTCGTGATCACCACCCCAAATCAATTCGTGGTTACACGACCAACATTTCATTTTATTTACCAACTTTCTTCATAGCGATCTTGTGCGCTTGACCAAAAGTTTTGCCCGCTAACATAGATTTCGTCATCGAGGCCATGTGTTTGGCCGTATGGTGTACTGAATGCTTCTTCATAGTTGCTGTTTGTCTAGCCGTTAATTCTTTTTTCATTGTCTATAACTCCTGTATTACAATTATTAATCTATATTTTTCTTTAGCTCCGATAATAGTATTGGGCACTAAATCTATTTTCCGTATGTCAAACGACGTATTTGGATTAGAACCAAAACCCATTGGCACTGCCAACGATATGCGGGCATTTGCGCCTTCGGGACTTTCACAAAATTTCTCCAGCCTTGCTACTAGTTCTTTAGTCGTCCACTTAATCATTCAGCTAAATTATAATATTTCTCGCAACGCTTCAACCATTTGTATTTATAGTCATCGAGCCGTTGGCCGCTAATCGTAAACATTTGCAAGTTAAGCCCTCTCGACGCCATAAGAATAACGCCGGCTTCCATCTTCGTTCCGTACAACGCATCGTGCGCCATACAATAAGCCGCTAACTGAACAAAGTAATTCTCAATCCATTCTTCTTTCTTCGGTTTATTAGTCTGTTTAAAATCTATAATTGCGGGCTGTCCGTTCCACAATCCCACGCAGTCTGCGGTACCCCCATAAAACGTTGGATAGTATAACGGCACTTCCGTCCCCCAGAACTCATCAATTGACGGGAACGAAGACTTAATAATAAGTTTCGCCATGCGTTTGCCAATCACCCCAATGTTGGTTTGATCATCGTAGCCTACGCCTTCAATGTGACATTCTAAATATTTGTGCATAGCCGTACCCACCGATGCGGCTTGGGTTACGATAGCTTCGGCGGCGTCATTACCGACGCGATCCCGCCAACGTTGCAGTCCTGCCTCGTCAGCTTTATCTTTAGTTGCTGAAATAATTGTAGTCACCGAGGGCAATAGTTTATTTTCACCCTCATAGTAACGTTTACCATTCACCTTCTTTTTGCGTACTGACTTATACTCAAACTTTGGCGTCAGTAGCGATTTAAGATTTTGAATGGCCATTCAATTTCAATTCTTTAGCTTTGTTGCTTGACAGATACTCTATGGTCTTTGCTAGGGACATTTTAATTCCTAAGTCTTTCGATAGATAATCTGATATTTCTTTTATGTTGGTGTAAGCCGCGTGTGTTACTGAGACGGACTTAAAGCGGTCGATGTCAGGCATCTTTGTTCCTTTCTATATGTTTTATAGTTGTTACACTATACTATTGTATCGAGGGCCGATAGCTTGCTCAAGAGAAACCGTTAATTCTTTTAGCTTACCCTTTAACTCTACATTTTGATTACGTAAAAAATTATTTTCGTTACGCAACTTCATAGTATCGACATCCATTACTGCAGTATTTTGTAATGTTATGTTATCCTCAAAAATCATGGAAACCTCCATATTTTATTGTAATATACCACTATATGTAGTAGATTATAGAAAAATGTCAACAAGAAAGAGCATAACCTATGATAACCGTACACTATAACAAAAGAAAAGCTAAGTTTATCTACCATCACAGCCCCTTGGCTTCATCAAGTAAAATTACTATGGCGCAAATATCCAGTGGTATTTTGCACTATAAAGAAGTTTTAAACAGCCATGGATTTTCTAAATTATCCGACGCACAACAAGAATCTGTGTTATGTTTAAAAAAGAAATGGGAGACAATGCAGTATGCGCACTGAACTAGACAATAAAAGACCTTGCTATAAAGAAACTATTCGTGATCACAACGGTACTCCGTATCAATTAACGGTGTCCTTTAGTGATGGTAAAATTAAAGAAGCATGGATGGATGGTGGTGGTAAAGCCGGTACTGAACGTCCCGACATACTAACTGAAGTTGGTAGATTAGTTTCCGTGGCCTTGCAGTATGGTATTCCTTTGGAAGAGATACGTCAGTGTGCTACCTATCGTTCCAATGCTACACCCTGTACCGTGGTCGGAGTTATGTTGGACGAGATGCTTAATCTAGAAAATACTAATTAGATTCATCGGGGTCAAAGTCGGTATCGGGATCAAACTCAAATTCCAATTCACCCATACCAATTAAATCCTCATCAATATCAAGATCACGTTCAAAGATAATTTCCTCTGGTTGCGGTGAAGGCTGTTTTATTAGTTCATCAGAGAACTCAATGATAATCTTTGACGCTTCCATTGCAGTCGCAATGCCTAGCGGCACATACATTAATTTACCATTTTTATATTGACGAAACTTTTGATGGCATACTCGACATAAGTAGATATTCTTTTTCACCGGCAACATTTGAGTTAGGTTGACACAGCCCGGACAGAGGCACACGTTAATGACATTATCACTCATTACTTTTTGGCGCTTCCCCAGTTGTCGCCAAGATCATAGTCTACTTTACTAGGTACTTTTAACATCATACATCGTTCCATTTTCTTAGCAATCTTCATTGCTTGTTGTTCACCAGTTACCGAGATATTTAATTCATCGTGTACCTGTATATGGGGTATGATACCATCTTGTTCATATAAATCTACCATTGCTTTTTTGGTTTGATCTGCCGCTGAACCTTGTACTAATTTATTTAATGCTCTGTAAGTGTACGCTTTCTTATAACCGTATTTACCAAACTCCTCTTCTGCTTCTTTTTCTGTTTTAAAGAAACCACTAACTCCCCAACGATTAGACACGTAACCAAATGAACGACAACGTCTGCCACCTACTGTAGTAACAAAACCTTTTTTGTCCATTGCCTCCATTGCTCGTTGTGATAATTGTTTTACAAAAGGTACTTTCTGATTGTAGTCATCAATTAATGCCTCTGCAGTTTCTTCGTCAATACCTAACTGTTCTTTTAATTTGCCTTTGCCCATGCCATAGAATAATCCAAGATTGATGGTCTTAGCGATCTTACGATCAATGCCGGCCATTTTTGCTACCATGGTATGGAAGTCAGCCTTGCCCCCACGATAGCCAGTTATAAATTCTTTGGTACGCATTGGTGCGTGCTTCGATAAATAATTAAAACCATCCACCTCATTCACGTGTTCGGCAAAGTGTACCACCAGTCTCGGTTCTTGTTGTGAATAATCAAAACTTCCCCACCGTTGGCCCTCGTCCGGTATAAATAGTGAACGAATCTTATTCTTAATATCTGGATTTCGTGCCGGTATCTGCTGTAGGTTCGGATTACTGTAACTGAATCTACCGGTTACGGTACCGCCATTATCACTCCGCATCTGATGTATCTCTGAATGAATGCGTCCTTTGTGTTGATGTTTTAAAATACTATCAATAAACGTAGTGTGGGCTTTATTCATTTCTCGCGCTTTAACAATTAAGTGTGCTAGATCAGATTCATGTTTAGATAAAAAGTTTTTAGTAAAACTAGGTTTACCAGTTGCGGTTCTGGTGTAAGAAATATCTAATTTATCAAAGGCTGTAGCTACCGAAGCTGCCGCCCAAATGTCTACATCTATACCGGAGATTTTTTTAATCTGAAACAAGGCTTTCTTCTCTTCGCTTAACAGCGAGGCTTTAGCGATCGCCGCTCCGTCAAGATCTACTCGTACTCCTTGGGCACGCATATCAATCAGACAAGGCTGTAACCTTGTCTCTAAGTCGTAGATCTTATGTAAGTCTTGTTCTTCTATCTCTTTCATGTTGTAGAAAAACAAATCATAAGTTAATCGTGCATCCATCTCCGCGTACTTGCCTACAAACATAGACGGTACCTTATACATTTCTGATTTTGGATTGATACCTTTTGACTTTGCAAACTCTATTAACACTTCTTCGTTCTTTGTTTGTCCAAGTTTTTCCTTAGCTAAGCTATTCAAAGTATAAGAGAACCTGTTTTCGTCAATCAAAGCGCTTGAAATCATTGTGTCATGTATAGTACCATTAACGGTTATACCCATTGATCTTAGCCAACCAACATCATACGAAGCATTGTGAAATACCTTGGCCATAGAACAAGCCAATGTTTTTTTAATCCATGCTACTACTTTATCTTTATCAAGATTACCTTCTGAGTGTGCAATCGGATAGTAACCTTGCCAATCTTTAGTAGCTAAAGCAAAACCAGTAACATAGCCTTTACCAGTAGCCCACCCTGAACCGTGAGTCGTTAAATTTATATCGCAAGTCTCTAAGTCGACAGCTAAATATTCTTCGTTCGATAGATCCGGAAAGTATTCTTCCGGCACCCACTCCGTCCACAACGGTTGACTAATTACGCTCACACAAAAACTCCTTTAATTTATTTAGAAACCAAATTGCTTTGTCGAGGTCTTCGATCTGTTTGCCCTTGTGCTCGTAACGCCATAAATATTTCATGGCACTGCCTTGCAAATAATATTTAAACCCAGAACCTAAACAAGATTTAATAGCGTCAATACATTGTACTTCGCCTTGATTATAATGTTCCGGATAGTTAACGTTGTCGAAATCCATCTATGCTACTTTTTTGCTTTCGTTATGTAATTTGAAAATCATATCAAAATTAAATCGATATGGCAAACTCCTACACATATAAACATACATATTTTTCTTAGATCGAGTACACGCAACATAGAACATTCTTACAATAGCATCACGTTCATTGTGTGCTTGACTCATATACTTTTTGTGAAAAGGCATTTCCATATTACCTACAACTACAGTGTTAACGTCTTCGCCGCCTTTCATTCCATGAATAGTGGATAGTTCTATTTTTGGATACTTAGAAAATATATCTACTTTGTTGTCTACGCAGTCTATAATATACTTACGCTTACGTTGCCACTCTGGATTCTTTATGTCACCAAAATGTCGCTTCCAATCTATTTCGAAATCAAAGTCAAAGAGTTCTTCTAGCGCCGTTCCATTATACAATTGATCAGGATCTAATTCTTCCCATTGTTTAGGTTTAAAGTTAGGCGGCTTAACTAAAGTTCTATAGTTTAACAAATCAGACTTAGATACATATTTATTTTTCTGCAAATCAAAATAACATTTCAGTGCAGATAGTATCTTTGCTCCCACTGGATAGTGTACATAACCACGTGCAGTTATTTGTTTGAACCATACTCGACGTTTAAGTAAAAGTTCTTTTATTTCTTCCATGATTCTTGCACCAGTAACCATGATAGTCCAAGACTCATTGTTATCTAATGGTATAGTAACAAACTGATCGGTATAAAATACTTGACCCTGTTCTTCTCGCGCTGATACATATTGTTTGTCCTCACGTTCTTTAATGCGTTGACTAATTATGTTAGCAAAGTTTATGTGCTCTTGTGTAAGTCGGTGAGATTTTTCTAGATGCGTTGCATCACACACATTCTTATAGGCATTTAAAAAATATTTTACTTCACCACCATTCCAATCAAAGATCGCTTGGTCGTCATCACCAGCGAGATATAAGTAGTCAACTGATCCCTTGTCCGTGAGCCGTTTGATTACTTCCCATTGACACCATGCCGAGTCTTGTGCCTCATCGAGAAAGACTGCTTTGTAGTTTTGAAATCTATTTGCTTTCAAAGCAAACAATATTTGATCCGTAAAGTCATGTAACTGATTGTTTTCTTTGTATTTTTCCCAACTTTCAACGTAGTATTCGACGTGTTTCCATTTATAATTACGCTCGTTCAATCGCATAAAAGACTCGGTCAAAGAAAGATTTGCTACGCGTTTTAAATTATAAACTTGAATAATAAAATTATTATCTAAGTCAGAACCATATTCTCTTTTTACATCACCACGTTCTTTTGCCGCCCAATACTCAAAGTCACTGACACCAATTAATTTACTGCCCTCACCTTTTATGTATCTGTTGCATAGTCCGTGGATCGTGGCAAATGATTCGTAGCCTTCGGTTTTTTTAGTAACACCTAATCTACCGCGTACTTCATCAATACCTTTGTTAGTAAAAGTTATGTAACAAATGTCACGTGGATGAATATTTAATTTGTCGCGTAGATGTAGTACTTTGCTAATTAAATAATTAGTCTTGCCAGTTCCCGGTGGGCCAAATATTTTCTTAGCTTCAATCAAAATGCTTCTCCTTTAATTATTTCTTTCGGTTCTATTTCTTGTCGGTTCAAATCTAACAAGTCTGGATTGATTGACCACACGTGCACCGTAGCACCGTTAATATTAATTTTTGTAGTCTCTGCTTCAAGTCCCGGATTAGTTATAGACTCTCCTTTTGCTCCAGTGGCTTTACCTTTTAAAAAATCATTTAAGATGTGTGCGTCTTTTTGGGTATCACGAATACATTTAGTAGAAACTAATGCTGAACGTAAATTATCATATTTAAAATAAATTCTTTTTTTCTTAGTATCGTGAAAGGAATTTCCTGTTAAAATACTTTCTTTGTCATCGCCGTGTCCAGTACCAAGTAACCAGTCAACAATGCCAGCACGAGTCCTATCGTTTCTTGTGATGCCTTCAGGTAACTGAACATACTCTAAACGTTCGCGTAAGTGACCATTCAAGATATTATCAAAATCTTCGTTGGCCATCCTTGGTGGTTTAAAGTCTAAGTGTTCACACACCAAATCACGCCAAAGTTTTTGGTCACTAATTTGTTTTATGTCTGCGCGCATAACATAACCGGATTCAAAAGTTATGTAATAAATAATAGGATCATCCAATACTTTGTGTATTTGAGTTATTTGAAAACCACTGTTATCAAAGTCTCCAGACCGTGTAACACCAAACTTTCTGTTAACGCACACAGAACGATTGCAGTAACTTTTTAATGGTTCTTGCTTACAAAGATAATGATACCCAGTATTGTTTTCGTCATCTAAGTGTTCGCCCGGTTCAGTCACAGTGTTAGTATCGGCTTCAGCATGTGACATCACGGAAGCATAGGTTCTTGACACCTCAGTCATACTTAAAGGGTTCTTAATATATTTTTCGTTAGCTTTTTTTAATAGTTCAAACCAATCTTCACCACTTTCCTCGTGCATCTTTCGATACATCACAGCAATATTAAATAGATAATTGTTACGTCCGCCTTCGTCACAGCCACGTAAAGCAATACAATTATTGCAGGGTGGACCATCGGGAAAAATAATATCTGTCTTTACTTCTAATTTATCTAAGGACTCTATTACTGTATTTTCATAGAGAGCATAGAACTCAGTTAAAGATAAGTTTCTAGTTTGATTGTTTTCGATCACCATTGCATAGCGGTCAGTTTTGTCAGAATTAAAGTAAGGAGTGTTGACATAGTTTCCAAAAAACCCTTGTGGCAACTCATTTTGTTTTGGAAAAACTTCAGAGCCTTGAAAGCCTAACAGCGCAGAGGCCTCTTCTAATTTCTTTCTCAGTAGCTTTGCTTTGACCGGAGTCTTAAAAAACGCATAGACATGTGCTCCACCACTCTTAGATTTAATAACAATAAAAGGTAGTTTAGCTTTTTCTATACTCGATAGTAATTGCTTATGATCAAAGCCTTCATAAGAGTCGATATCAATACAACCCCAATAGCATTCATGTTGTTTGTTAATTGGAATGACGCCAATACTTTGCGTACCATTAAGATGATTAACCCACAAAGTTTCGTGTTCCGATAGTTGTTCGCCTTCTTTTAAGGCTAAAGTACGGCAAGTGCCTTTGACCTTACCTCGATGATCCTTTTCTCCAGAATCAATGTAAGTGCCGTATGCTTCTTCGTTGCCTTTAAATATTTTACTTATTAGAGGAATGCTCATTGTTCACCATAAAAAAAGGGGAGGCTATTAACCTCCCCTATTAATTAAAACGCGTCTTTGCGTTCTGCTTGTACGTCTTCTTCGTGCTTAACTTCAACAGTCTTATTGTTGACGCCTTGCGCAAAGTTTTTAGCCGTATCATACAGTCCTTGATCCGTAACCGGACCAACCTTAAAGACGTCCCAGCCGAACCAAGTTCCCTTTTGGTTGCTCTGCGGCATAGTTTTCATTCTATAAGTTGTACTGTAAGCAGGTGGTGTAAACGGTTTCCCGTCTTTCCCTTGCATTTTATTAGACAGCATCATTGAGTTCCACTTACGAGAAATTTTTCGTCCTGTGGATTTCATTGTGATAAGTGCCTGTTCATAGTTACCATCAGCATCTACAACAAGTACAAAGTGATTGGCGGTCTCTTCAACAACATTACCACTTGGCAATCTGTTGGTGTTACCATCTCTAGGCGCTGTGCTTATATCAAACTCAGAACCATGAATAGCAACAGGAGCGCCAGTACCAGTACCGCGTTCTGCCCATTCTATGAACTCTCTTTTATAAAAACAAGGAATCACATCTATTCCTTCTTCTCCGTCATAGAGTTTACCAGTAACACTGTTTATAATGTTGCCGGGTTCAGCACCCTCAACAAACTTGTTACTAGTTTTATTACACTCGTTTGACATCTGACTTAACACTTTTAAAAATGGTAGTGCCATGTCTTCAGTCGATACTATATTTTCTAGTCCGCTCATTGAACTAGCATCTTCTAGTATTGTATCGAGTGCTACGTTTGATGTTGCTGTTGCAACCTCAGTTTTCTTTTTCGTTTTCGTTGTCATTATTATTTCCTTTTAACTTTTGCTTGTCTACCCACAAACGTTTTAAATAGCTCTTCAGGTGGTAGAGCCGCACCTTTTTGGTGCAGTTCCTTAAGAGTTGCTTTTAAGGTAGCCGAGGCGACAGACAATGCCTGTTCGACCTCGTACCCATTTGCGGTGGCTAACTTGGAAAATTCCACAGCCTTCCCGTCTTCGTTACGACCAAACCTAGCTGAGATCTCGTTTTTAATGAGGTCACCTAAATTATTGTCACGAAGCCATTGATACGCCTCAGCCCTTTTATCAAGGTCTTTAGGAGGCGGTATCGATATACCATAAAAATTCTCTACGGTAATAGAACTACCGTCATTTAATTTTAGTTGTGATAAATTTTTGTCAGCCATCCACTCTGGAATCTGTACTCGTTTTATGTCTAAAACTTTTTCTTGTTGATCTAGCAAAAGTTTCTTTGTAACTTCAACTTCCGCTTCTGCGTCTACAAGATCTTGGCATAACGCACCTAATGTTTGCGCGTCATCGTTTTCTACTGACTCTACTGAGCTAGTTTCAAAATTGTTCTTCTCCATATTTCTCTTCTTTCTGATATAAGTTAACACTTAAAGGATAGTACTTACTTGATTCTCGATCCCATTTCAACATTTTAAATTTCCCATGGTTAATATCTGCAACTACAGCACTAGTAGAAGCAATGATAGCAGGATCACCCACAAGAAGTAAATAATCTTCGTCGTCAAAATCTTTAAGTTTCTTTCTAAGTTCATTTATTAATGCTCCAGTACTATAGACCAATTGTGCTCGCTCTGTAAATAAAAATTTTACATCACCAAAAGGTAATGCTTTCATTACATCCATTTTCGGCACGCCTCTAGCAGTTCCGGGAGGTTCTTGTACACAATATACGGTCATATATTCTTTCTTGACTATTCAATTAATTTTCTTATTATAAGGTTTTTAGAAAGAAAGACAATAGAAAGAAAGATATAGGTATGAATTATAAATTTAAGACTAAGCCATATAAACATCAACTCAAAGCATTAGAAAAGAGTTGGGATAAAAAAAACTTTGCTCTGTTTTGCGAAATGGGAACAGGTAAATCTAAAATATTACTAGATAATATTTCAATGTTATATGATCAAGGTAAGATTAAAGCGGCCATTATAGTAGCACCAAAAGGTGTGTACAAGAACTGGGTAGAACAAGAAATACCAAAACATATTCCAGACCACATTGATTGTAGAACTTTTTATTGGGTAGCCCCAAGTCAAAGATCCAAGCAAGACAAAGAGATGTTAGAACAGATGTATGCCGAGACAAGAAACCCTTGCCTGACGTTCTTTGTTATGAACGTAGAGGCCTTCTCTACTAAGCCGGGCAAAGATGCCGCAGAGAGATTTATGTGGGCATATAAAACTTTAATGGCTATAGACGAAAGCACCTCCATTAAAACACCTAGTGCCGCCCGTACAAGAAATATTTTATCTGCAGGCATGAGTGCTCCTTACAAAAGAATTATGACGGGAAGTCCAGTAACTAAAAGTCCTTTAGATCTATTTTCACAGTGCGATTTTTTAGATTCAGAGCTCCTTGGCCATGATTCGTTTTACTCGTTTCGAGCACGATATGCTAATATGCAGACTATCAATTTAAATGGTCGCTCAGTAAATATAGTTCGACCATACAATAGTTACCGTAATCTTGGTGAGCTATCAGACATCGTTACACAGTTTTCTTACCGCATACTTAAAGAAGATTGTTTAGATTTACCTCCAAAAGTATATCAACGTCGAGTAATTCAAATGACGCCCGAACAAAGACGCGCGTATGATTCTATGAAGTCCATAGCTTTAGCTGAACTTGACAACAAAGTATGTTCTACCATGAACGTCTTGACACAAATGTTGCGTCTACATCAGATAACGTGTGGTCATTTTAAAGCTGACGATGGCACTGTTACTGCACTAAAGAACAATCGTTTGGCTGAATTGTTAGATGTACTAGATGAATGCGAAGGTAAGGTCATTATATGGTCTAATTACGTAGCTGACATCGAATTAATAGCCAAAGAACTAGGTAAAAAATACGGCAAAAGTTCATTCTGTACCTATTACGGCGGCACTAAACAAGCACAGAGACAGAAAAACATTGAGAACTTTCAAGACAAAGACTCTGAAGTCAGATTCTTCATAGGTAATGCACAAACAGGAGGCTACGGCATAACTTTGACAGCCGCGACCACTGTGGTATATTATTCGAACAGTTATGATTTGGAAAAAAGGCTACAATCAGAAGACAGAGCACATAGAATAGGACAGACTAATAAGGTTAATTATGTGGATATTATTTGTGATAAAACTGTCGATGAAAAAATTGTTACAGCCCTACGCCAGAAAATAAATATAGCGAATGAAATACTGGGTGAAGAATTAAGAGAGTGGTTATAGGTAAGCAACAAAAAGGTATCCGCAACGAGTTGCTCGCAGCTATAAAATTTCTAGACCAACCATACAATCATGTGTATTACGACCTCGGTGGTAAAGGCCCCTGTGATCTAGTGGTCATTAACTCCGCAGATGGCACAGTAGATTTATATGATGTAAAGACGCATAGCGAACGTATGCTCAAAGGTAAAATGCGTAGAATTAATCGAACTAAAAATAAATCGGCTAAGAACTTAGATGTTAAAATATTGTATGTTAAACAAGTTTCTGAAATACCCATACAATGCTCAATAGAATAGAGATTGCAGCAAACGACGCTGACGCCCCCATAAACCATGTCATCATCTGACGTAATTCAAATGTGTGTTTGTTAATTTTTTCTTGTTGTCTTTGTAACGCATCTAATTTTTCATCTAACACTTCGTGTCTGATTTGACATTCAGCTAAATGTGTTTCTAGGGCTATTCGGGTGTCTTCGCTCATACTTTATGTTACCTTTATGCCTTTAAGGATTCCGTCATCATCATCAAGAAGACGTTGTCTAAGAGTATTTTGAGGAGGAGTTGTTCCAGCAACTGGCTGCCTTGTTGCAACAGAATTAATTGGTAAATTATTTACCGTTGTTCCTTGCCCCTGTCTAGAAACTACTTCTCTTTCTTTTCTTTTAACTTTAATGTTTTTACGTACATCATCGATGGACTGTAATAGTTCCATATTACGGTACTCACTTTCAATTGTTATTAGATCTCTAAAATTAAATAATGTTACAAGAGGTATTCCTCTTTCTCTAGCAATTTTTTTTAATCTTTGATCTTTAAAAAACGTTCTCCATTTTGGAGGTTGAAACGTTCCTCGCTGTAAAGTATAACGAATTTCTTTTTTAACTTTTCGTTCCTTAAATAATTTATTTATGTGTCTTTTTTCTATACCTAAAATTTCAGCATCGTTAAGATTTTTTTTAATCTTATTATAAGATCGGAAAGAATCTTCTACGTATTCTTTGTAAGCAGAAGTAACAGTGTTGGAGTTTACATTCGCTGCAAAAATTTGTTTACCCGCTCTAGATTTATGGGTACGTACTTCATTTAAATAAGCAGACAAAGTAAAGTTTAAGTTATTGCCAATGTCTGATTCATAGACACGTACTCCAGACATTAAAGCTATTAATTCGTCGGGCAAATCATATTGTTTACCATAAGGAGTAGTTTCTTCGGCTAAAGCTGAAGCCACGTTTCCTGCTTGAGTAAAAACTCCCGGACTAACACCTTTTAATATATGACTAAGACCGTACACTAATTTGTCACCAAAATTATCTACATTGGCGTCCCATATTCTTCTGCCGGTTTTAGTATTGCCTCTATAAATATCTAAGATTTTTTCCGAAAGAATAGCTTCATCTATAAAAGGAGAAAACATAGCTCCAAGTCCTTTTGTGGTAGCGTTCCACATGCGGTCTTCAAAATCTTTACCTTGTTTTCCTTGAGCATTAAATTCTCCAAAAAAATTATAAAAAGGTTTACGTATGTAGTCATATGGATTTTGATAAGCGTAGTTAATGTATTTATATTTAACGTTGCCCTGCTTGTCTTTTTCTTTACCTAACATAATTAAATCACTATATTGATTCCACTCGGCAACTTGAGATTCTTGTAGCGCCGCGTATTGTTCTTCACTCATGCCTAACATTTTCATTGAGTATGTAGCCAAAAGTGGTCCAGTAGAAAAACCTGCCATTTGACCAATTAATCTTCTTGAACCCATTTGCCTAAAGACTGCGTCCATTGCCGCATCACCTGTACTTATAGCTAGTTCACGAGCAGTCAACGTCATTAAGTTTCCTGAAGTCCGCATCATTTCTGCAGGGAAAGATATAAAATTACCAAAAGGTAAACGTCTTAGTTCTCTAACTGCTTGAGAAACGTATGAATAGTTTGGGTAAGTATTTTTTACATATTCTGCAGAAAATTCTTCCATGAGTTCTTTTCTAGTTTTATATATCCCTTTAGCTGTATCTTCTTTTAATAGGCCACGTTCAACCCCTTCTTTAAATATGTTAGGTCGACGTTTAAATAATTGAAGATGAGCTGTTTCTATTAACTTAGCTATGTTTTCTTGTGTGTACTTTGCTCCAGTAGCAACGTTTATACTATTAATGTCTGGAATAGCTTCATTCAATTGAGACATAGTAAACCTGTAACCATAATCTTTCCAAAAATCATCGCCTTTGGAATAAAATTGATTAGCTCTTTTGTATCCGGCTCTAGCTAATTCACCTATGCTTTCCGCATTGCCTCTCACGTTTTTAAATTTAGGGTTATTATAAATAGCATTAAAGAGGCCGTCAGTAGTGTCATAGCTGCTTCCTTTTCGAGCAACGTCCTTAATAATATCATCTATTTCCCCTTGAATTACACTGCCTGAAGTAACTCCTAATTCAAGTTTTCTTTTTGCTTCCTGTGCTAATTTTTGTAAGCCATCTTTACCTACTACTCCATTAGGAAATAATTCATCTACGTGAGTTTTTAAAACATCAGCAATTGAAAAATTACTTTTAATTCCAAAAGGATTACCAAAATGCCCATTATGTAAAGCAAAAAAAGCGGCAGAAGTAAAGTTACGTATTTGAGTAACAGGACTAAGTATGGTTTTTCCAATCTGAGTGCCAGCTTTGGCTTTTAAGAAACTTTTGTAAAAAGGAGCATTTAACAATCCGTCAGTGATATTGCTCATTCCCATTAAAGATTCACTCATTTGTGGTGTAAGATATATGTCCTGTCCGCCTTTTTGAGAAGTTATTCCATCAAAAATTCCATAAACATCGTCGTCTACTTTTTTTGATCCCCCTAATTTAGCAGGGTTAAAATTAACAGGAGTTTGTACTTTATCTAAAGGTATGTTGTACTCATCAGCAATTTGTCTTCTAACATTTTCAACTTTTTGACTTTGTATCATTGAAGGATCAAGTCCTTCTTTCATAAGATCGTCAGTAGATTTTGTCGGCTCAAACATAAATTTTTCCATTCTTCCTTTTTCTACTACGCCTAATTGTTTATTGTAATTCTGTAAACTATTTATGTAACGTTTTTGACCAAGTTGCGACGCTACAGCCATATATTTATTTTCAAAACCTTTTAAAGGATTAAATTCGTAACCCAAAAGATTTCTTAATTTTAAAGCGTACTTACCTTCACCAAAACCCCTTGCGTATATCATGTCTTTAGAAATAGTACTGTAATATTTTGAAAGGCCTTCTGAACCTCCGGGAATATCTTTCATGTTTCTTAGTGTATGAAAAAAAGAACCTTCACTGCCTTGAGCTTCAGCCAGCCTTACTAACTTATCTATTTGAGAGTCCGCTTCAATTTTTAATACTGCATCATCATTAATTCCTTCTTTTATTACTTTCCCAGTTTTGTTTCTTTGATCTATTAAAACATCAAGAGCTTCTTTTTTTGCAGCAGAAAGTTTTATGCCAAAATCTTTGCCTTCAAATCTAAAAGTTACGTTTTTATCAAACGCTCTAAAATAACTTTCTGTGTCTCTAGCTAACAAATTATTAACAATGTCTTTTACTTCTGCTTTTGCTTTTTCTTTTGCCGCACCTTTTAACTGTGCTGGTCTAAACGCAGCTAACACCGCTCTAACAGTTTTTGAACGCATCACATCTAAATTTTTTACCGCATTAACTAGATTGTCTAATTCTTCTCCTCTTAATCCTTTGTCAAAATATATTTTTCTAAAAGAATTTAAATTAAGTGCACCGTCTTGTGCAGAATCTTTACTTAACACTCGGTTAACATCAGCTAAAATAGATTCGTCTCTAGTTAAATTTTTGCCGTTCCTTTGTCCGGCCGCTTTAATTTTTTGAGACACAAGTTTTACTTGTTTAGTAAGTTCTGGAATGTAGAAATTTAAGTCACTTCTTACTGCTTTCATAGCATCGTCTACGCTACCCACTCTAGCTCTAGCTTCTCTGGACATTGTTCCTTCAGGAGTAATGTACTTACCTAGCACCGCACGAATTTTGTTGCCTACATTAATAGCTTCTTTTTGCATAAATCTCATTTGTCTTAAAGACAACGGTGCAATTTTTTGTTTTGCATCCTTAATGGATTTCAATACTTTGCCAACTGTAGTTCCAGTGCCTTGCCTAGCAATTAAATTTTGAAGCGGGTTAATAATTGTAGGAGACAGAGCTCTGCCTGTAAGCGAAGCCCCTTTGGCTCCAAGTTTAAAAGTACCTTTGATCGCGGGACCTGCTGCGGTGCTAATAAGACCACCTAATACTCCGCCTTCTATTCCAGTTAAAAGCTTCTGTTTTAAAACTTCTGAAGCCTTTTGACGCCCTTCTTTACCTTCTACTGCAGAGTCGTAGTCTTTATATAAACCGAAGGCTTCGCCTAAAGTAGCATCTCGCGCTGATCCAGTAATTGAATCCGCTACAATCGCTGGAGCACCGTAGTACCCCATTTTTCCTGCTATCCTTGATGCTGCTCCAACTTTGGTTGCGCTACCTAAATCGCGCATTTTTTTCATAGCGCCTAGTTTACTACCAATTTTTAAAGCGCCAGTGTAAGGCACACCATATTGAAGAGCGATTTCAACAAATTTACCAACACCGTCAGTAACATTAATTTTCCAGTAATTTTCTTCTAGCGCAGTAACAAGATCCGTGTCTGCAGCGTAGTCAATAAAACCTGCACCAAGTTCAGCAATACCTTCAACAATTTTTAAACCACCAGAAGCAGCACCTAAACCAACTTTTTCAAAAACATTAAATTCTGGGCCTTGAGTACCTTCTTCAGTACCAAATATATAGTTTCGTTTCTTTACCATTAGATTGCTCCATCGTCTATGGCCTCTTCTTCAGCAAGTGGCACGGTTATTTGAACATTGTATTTTTGTTCAAACATTTCAAGATCTGCTGCTGTTTGAGCTTCCGCTAAATCCATTAATGCCTCTGGATTTTTAGACAATAACATTACGATGTCATCACTAATGTAATCCGGTAGTTGCATTCTTAATTCTTCAAAAGACATTGGTTGAACTTCTTCTGGTACTGCTTGTGTTTCTCCTACAGTTGGTGCAGCTAAAGGTTGTTGTGACATAGATGCTTCCATCAATGGATCACCACCTTGTTGTAGCCCAACTCGTCCACCGTTAGCTTCCGGAACTCTGTTACCGATAGTTTGGTCAGTAATATTTGAACCTAGACTGCTTCCCGTTATTTGTTGAAATGCGTCTGCAAAACTCAACGCCTTACCAGCCGCAGCACTATCAGCCATTAATGCTTGAATTGCTACAGTAACTTCTTCGTTGCCTAGTAATGCTTCAACTCTACCAGTGTCTTGTCCCGTTTTACCAGTAAATAAATCTCTTACTTCTCCGGCAGTACTACCTTGGGATTTTAAATACTCAGCAAGCTGTGCTTCTCTGGAGTCCGATGGCCCTAGGTCTTTACCTAGTAAGTCTGCTCCACGACTGTACATGTCATCTGCTTGTGCTGTTTCAGCAGCACGTAGTTTTGCCATAGGATCTTGGAACGCTTTAAAGACTGCGTTCATAGTGCTTTCACCTTCTTGTATAGGATCCGCAGCACCAAAATTAATAAAACCAGACTGCACTGCTTCACGTTTTCTTTTTTCACTTACACCAGAGTCTTCTTCTAATTTTTTTAAATAATCTGTATATTTTTCACTAAATTCATCCCCCGCTATATCTAAACCACCTAGACCTTGTTTTTTCTCTGCATTATCAAGAGCCAGTTTTTCGTTTAAAGTTCCTTGTGTAAGTTTTTCTTCTGCAAGAAGATTCTCTTTAGCAGCTACTTCTGGTAATTTATTTAAAATATCTGGGTACTGCCCTTGCAATTCTATCATTTGCTCCTCTAATCCACTGGTAGCGCTAGATACAAAACCATCTAATCGCGCTGGATTAAAATTATTAGCTCTAGATAAAGTTGTTTCTATGCCTCTTACCGTGTTGTTAATAGTCATGTCGCCACCAAACTCTTCAAATAAACGATCAGTGCTTACGTTATATTCACTGCTAAGTTCTCTAATAATTTGATCATTCATAGCTTCAGCAATAGTTTCTCTTTGAGTGTCTTCCATACCAATAAATACTTCTCTTGACATACCTTGCTCTCTTAGAAGATTTACTAATTTTACATAGTACGCTTTACCCATGGGGCTAAGAGCATTAATTTGTCCGGGACTAGAAATTTCTCCTGAGCCTTCTCTGCCATCAAATAATTTATCTTTAGAACTAATAGCTACACTTTGTGCTACGTTCTTATCTAAAGAAGTTCCACCTTCTTTAAAATTAACTCGACCACCGACAGCGAACCCTTGTCTTGTGTCCGTCAACCCAGAAGTTATGCCAGAACCGTAGTGCTTAAACGGCGTATGAGTAAATAGTTTTCTATTAAATACAGTCATATTATTGACCAAATAATCCGGTACCTGCTCCGAAACCAGCGATACCCATTTGCATTGGATTAGGCATTTGCATTCTAGAGAATTGTGGGGCACCCGTTACAAATGAAGATAGGAATTGCGCTTGATCCATAGGAGTTTGATAATCTAGTTTTGCTCGATCCATACCTGTTTGACGGTTGGCACCACCATAATTAAATAACGCATTTACGTCACCTAGTCTTTGTTGTTGAAATTGACTCCCAAGATTCATAAAATTACCAGCAGCAGTATTCGCTTGCCCTTGTGCTTGATTAAATCCTTGATTGTAAAGATCACCAATTGTACTGCTCATGGTATTCGCTTGTTCCCCTTGTAACGCAGCATCGTAAACTGCATTTCTAGTTCCCGATCCAGCGAATGCACCAGAACCAATGGCTCTTTCGTTAGCCTGTGCTTGCTGCAAACCGAATTGTTTGTTTAAATCACGAGTGGTATTGTCCACTACATTTTGAGTATAAGGATTCATAAATGCTGATGCACCTTGTGGTCCAGCATACTGAGTGGCTTTATCTAGATAAGGTTGATAAGCACCTAAGCCTCCTTGTAAAATACCACCAGCTTGCGTCTGTAATGGATCTAAGCCGGGAGCCATAGCACTAGTGTTAACAGGTCTACTGGCTATATTAGATGTTTGACCATACGCTTTCTTAAGCGCGTCCTGCATAAAAGTTGGCATCTTTGCAAAAGCTGCATTTTCCATATTAAACTCTACTTCCTTGTTCTAGTTTGTTCATCATACTATACATTTTCTTTGCTCCTTTGTTAACGTTTCCGTCACCATATTCTCGGACCGCATCAGCGGTAAATACAAACTCGTTTTTAGATAACCGTGCGGGGATATCATCAGCTTTTTCTTCAGCGCCAATTGGAATAAATCCACCCGGTCGCATATCTAATTCGTGGCCACCTAGATCAGCTAGACCGCCTTTGTTGTACATCATGCCACCATCAGCTTTGCCTTGGCTGTCATGGTACTGTTTAAATTCCATATGTCGAGGATGCATTGCAGCTATTTCAGGGTTCTGGCTAAACATATTTTTCCAACCAGCATACTCAGGGTCATTGCTAACTCCAGATTGATCGGTCACAGCATCTTTGTTGCCACCAAATAGTCCACCTAAGAACGCATTCACTCTACCACCATCAGCGTAACTGCTGTCTCTTTCTTTCATTTTATCTACTTCATCTCTTGCAAGTAACCTAGCTACATTTAAAGACATACCTTCTGATAAATTTTGTTCTGTAAGAATGTCTTCAAGATCAGAACCGTTAGAATAACCTGTGCGACCGCCATCAGCGTAAGTTGAAATAGTACCAGAGTCTTGCGCCATAAATGGATCAAAATTACTAGTAGGTCCCATAATACCTTCTTGAGCGGTCATCTGTCTTGTTGGTTCGTTTAAAGTTTCTTCAGTAAAACCCATTGGCCGTGGCACGTTGCCATTTCTATCGTCGGCTCTGCCACCTTCAGCATAAACTGGGGCTAAAGCGTATGTTTGCGCAAGTTCATCTAAAGTTTTATTTTCTCCAGAAGCTGCGGCCAATTTTTTAGCTTCATCTAAATCTTTTTTCTCCGATAAGTATGAACCACCACCTATTAATCCACGCATTAATAGATCATTAATGTTCATGCCACCTCCTCCGGCTTCACCTTCTTTTTTGCCACCAAAGATAGTGCTTTGCCCACTTAAGAAATCACTTAAATTATCTTTTAATAAACTTCCAATGCCACCTGATTCACTAGCGCCACCACCAATTCGAGCAGCTTGAAAGACTTGTGGCTGTCCCCCTTTAGAGTATGTTCCGGTTAATGGATTTTTATTTATAGCATCTTTTGGAAAACTAAATTCTCCTAATTCAGCCGCGGCCCCACTTTTACCACTTAAAAATTTACCTATGCCGGTTTCACTGCCTAACGGCGAACTAAAACTTCCTTTAAGATTTTGAAAACCACTAGCGGTGAAAGGATTACCACCTCTAAACGTACCGCCTGCAGTAAATGGATTGCCTTGAAGACCTGCGCCACCTAAATAACGCGCACCTTGACCACCGATATACGTACCGGCGCCAGATTTTAACGAACTACCAATACGACCAGTTTGATCAAAACTACCGATACCCGCCATAGCTGCAGCAATTGCTGGATTGAATGGAGCAACAAACGGTGCTGCTTTGACGGCTATTTCAGCCGCTTCATTCGGAATAATTTTTCTTACTAATTTCTTTAATTTACTACCAATACCCATAAATATTTAATCCTTAACTCGCTGCGTATAGTGGCATATACATTACGGTAGTGCCCACTAATACTTTAACATATTTTGTTATTGAACCTACAGACCCTGTTTCTATACTATTACCAGCGCCGTCACCTTCAGTAGCAAGGAACGTAAAAACTGGAGCATCAACATCATCTTGATCCAATGTAAGGCAGGGTTTGCCAGCAGTCCCTGAGTATTGCAGTGTGGCATTTGTTCCAGTAGCGTTAACTGCTAATGTAGTTAACGTACCTACACTAGTTATAGCAGTTTGCGCTGCGGTGGTCAATGTAAGATCTGAGACATACGTTTTAATTCTTGAGGCCGCAGTTTTACGATTAGTGCCGTCAGCACCGTCATCAACTGCAAACAAGTCTGCATCTACTAAATTAGCTCCTATATCGGTACCACCATCAATATCTAATGCTGCTAGACCTATTTTGTTAGCAGTAGTAATAGTGTCTAATTTACTGTCAGCAATAGCTGCACCTGAAGCAACACTTGCGTTAACCACAGCATTACTAGCTAATTGATCAGCACCTACTGCATCATCGGCTATTTTAGCTTGAGTCACATTATCGTCTACAATAGAAGCAGTTACCACAGCATCACTAGCTAATTGATCAGCGCCTACCGCATCATCGGCTATTTTAGCTTGAGTCACATTATCGTCTGCAATCATAGTGCTAGCAATAGCTCCTGAACCAATAACAAAATCTAAAGTGTTATCACTGTCGTCATAAGTAACCGTTATCCCTGTTTCAGTGTTCGAGGTTACCATAGCGCCAACTGTATCGGAAATAGTCTCAGCTATAGTGACACCAGCAATAGTTAAAGCATCAGTTTCCAAAGTACCATCCACATCAACATCACCTGATATATCTAAACTTGCTGCTGCTACTTCACCAGCGAAAGCTGCAGCACCTGCCGCAGTTAATTTAAAGTCACTAGTGTCAGCTAAAGAAGTAGACGAATGTATTTTAAAAGTGTCTGAATCAGAATCATCGATACCCACTACAAAACTGGTAGTGCCACCTTGTTGGAATTGCAATGCCACATCACCGCTGCCAGCAGCAACGTTTACTTTTAATCCGGCTGACGTAATAATCCCTGAAGTAGTATCATCATCATTATTAATTAAAAACGCATCATCAACATTTAAGGTATTGCTGGATAAGGTAACATTAGTGCCTGCAGACAAAGCAGTTTTAGACATATCGATTGCTGCTGAACCACTTACGTCAGCGTTGACAATAACACCCGAACCAATAGCGGCGGTACCACTAGAGATACTAATGTCACCATTAATACCGCTTTCAATGTAAGTTGCCAGTCTAGCTGCGGTAGTTTTTCTGTTAGTACCACCAGCACCATCATCCACAATAAATAAATCCGCATCAACTATTGCTGCACCAATATCAGTACCACCATCTATGTCTAGTGCCGTTAATGGAAAACCACCAGCAGTTTGTACTAAGGTATTTACTCTAGCTAAAGTAGTTTTTCTGTTTGTGCCACCAGCACCATCGTCTACAATAATTAAATCAGAAGTAGTTAGCGCTGCACCTATGTCAGTACCACCATCTATTTCCAAAGCACTTAACGCCACTTTTCCTGCCGTAGAAAGAGTAGCTAACTTAGAATCAACAATAGCAGCAGAAGAATTAATATCAGCATTAACAATAGAGTCAGACGTAATCGCAGCTAAACCCGCTACACTAAAAGTAACGTCACCAGTAACTGCATCTAGTATCTCGCCGGTAGCAGCTTTTTTAAGTGAAGTGTTAGTAGCATCAAGAAATAAAAAATCATCGTTGGTTAAATCTAATGCGGTAATTTCACTTTGATTAGCAATAATTGAAGCGTTAAGTTCTGTGTTAGTAATAGCCGCTGCTGCTATTTGGGTAGAAGTAATGGACCCAGTACCAATTTCAGCAACAGTTACCTCAAAACCAGTCTTAGTGTCAAGGTCATCAGTAGACACCGCACGATCAACTTCAAGAAAGTTTTGTTCTAATTGACCCGCAAACAAATTAATGTGATTAGCTAGTTCTTTGGTAGTAGGTTCTTTGCTAAAAGATCTAAAACGAGGTAAGGACCGGTATCTTGTGCCTGACATTAGCGTTTTCCATCAGGTTGCATATTTAATCTTACGTCCCCTAAACGCCAATTAGAACTAGTAGCATTACTAGATAATTTCATAGACATTTGCCTACCGCGTGCACGAATATTTTTATGTTCAGTTGAAGTCGTAAAAACTTCAGTGGACTCAGTTACTTGTGAAGAATTTGGATAAAGCCTAAACTTTAATTCCATTGTTATACTACCTACTTGATTATCAAAATCAGGAATAACTCTATCTACAAACATAATATCGTCACCATCTTCAGGTAAATCTAAATCTGCCGTAGTAATACTACAAGCCATGGCTGAGCTTTCATCATCAGTGCCAAACTCATGTTTATAAATATAAGAAGAAGATGTAGCAATTGAACTAGCAATAGGATTGTCGTAAACTCCAGCCGGTGACCAAGCACCTCTGACTAAAGTTCCCACTGACCATGTCTGTTCTTTGTAGTTATAAATTACATAATCAGTAATATCGTCACTAGCATCGTTAGATCCAGTTGGATAAAACCACCACACTTCACTAAATTTAGGATTTAAAGCAGCAAAACATTTCATCTTTTGTTGTATAGTTAAATTATCAAACACGTGCCGTTCTACTGAACAAGGAATTTGTTGTACGCCACCAGCGTAAGTATAAAAACCATCGTTACCCATCCAAAATACATTGCCGTTATATTCGGCCGCTGCTTGGGGACCAACAATACCAGCGTTTTCTGCAATTTGTTGGAATGCAAAAACATCAGGCTGACCAACAAAAGTCATACTAAACACTGACGTATCAGAAAATAATAAAATTAAACCACGCGTACGAATACCTGCAAGCAATAAATTACCCCCAGTAAGTACCTGTGCTCCCGCAAAGTTAGTAGTAGTGGGTACAAAATCATCGATATCTTCTAGATCTGAAAAAGCTACGTTCATGGGGTTGTCTGAAGTACCGTCGTGTGCACCAAACAATACTACTTGTCTTGAAGCTGAGTTTACTACCACGCCGTTAGCGGACACAGGAACACCACTAGTGGTTTCAGCCACTGCGTTAGTGGTAGCGTCTCCTTGAAAGGCACTAGTATCTAATCTATATAAACGTCCACCAATGCCATTAACACCAATTAAATCTTCGCCAAACATATCTAAAGTCCACATAGTAGTGTTAGTAAAAACTCCTGAACTAATAGTGGTGTGTTGATTGCCTGCGGTATAATTAGAAGCGGGTGTTATGTCAAAGTAGCTGCCCGCACCATCATCAAATAAATACAAATGACTATGAGTACCGATACCAATATAACGTTTAGTGTTGTTAGCTCGATAAGGTAACAAACATCTAACTACACCAGAAGTAATTACATCGGTATCTAATTTAGCCCAACCACCAACTTTTTCAGGTCGGCCTTTCATAAAACGTATTTTTTCAGAATCAATATACTTGCCTTCTTGTGAATATACTGTGTCATCTTTAAAAATGCCGGGAGCTATGTTAATTTTAGTTAAAGGCATTTAACTAATCCTTATTAAAGCATTAGTTGCATTCGCTGAAGGTAGAGTAACAGTTAAAGTACCGCCGGTTACTGATTTAATTGAACCAAAATCTATGACTGCTATAGCTTTATCGCTTACAGAGCTGTTGTATAACAGTGCTCCTGCTGCATCACTAATGGTAGCACTAGTAAAAGACACGTCGGCAAAATCTACAAAAGCTGTGGTCCCTGATAAAGAAACTGCAACACTAGTAACTGTTTCGCCTCCGGCCGTGTACCCAGTGCCACTAGCTTCGTTAGTAGTAGAGTAAGCCGTGGTGCTTGCATCCAGCGTAGCGCTTGATGTGAATAAAGCCAGCTTTAAAGTATTGCCGTCAAGATCATGTAGACCTTGTAATAGTTCTTGTTTAAAAGAATTACATACTGCTTGGGTTATTGCCATAAAATTTCCTTATGCCGCGCTAATGTTTGTCCAAGACTCAACGCTGCTGGTTGTAGTAATATTAGTCCAACCAATGCTAGAACGAATCCTAGAAAAGTCTGGGCTACCTGCAATAGATAGTACAGCAAAACCTTGTTCAGCAATAGCAGAAGTTTCAAAAACTCCTTGTAAGTCTCTAGAAAAATCTTCTAGTACATATACTGCATGCCACGCTTCGGTTGCCATTACTCAGCCTTTACTTCAGGCTTGTCACAAGTACAGATCTTTGTTTTTAATTCTTCTATTTCGGCGCTAGCCACCGCAAGTTCTGCTTGTAATTTAACGTTAGTATCCAACGCATTGTTCCGTTGGCCGGTAAGCGCCTTAATTGTTGCGTTTATATATTGTGTTGTTTTTTCGTCCATGGTTCTTCCTTTCGTTATTTAAACTTATCCTTCTAAAGTTGTCACTCTTGCTTGTAAATCTTCTATTTTGGTCATAGCTTCCTGTAATGCTTTAATAGCTTTCATATATAAAATAGAATAGTTAACAGATTTTACTTGTGCAGTAATAGTTTTAACATCACCTATTTCCTTACCTTCAGGAATATCATCACCATCTGCATAAAGTGTACCAAATTCAGAACTTGATAATATATCACTAGGACTTGGGTTACTGTGTCTAATTAATTTTGGACTCACAGCTTCTAGTTCTTGTGCTACAACTCCTATTTGTGTCGAAGCATTATCACCATATTGTCTAATATCATCTTTCTTTTTGTAGTTTCTAACTTTAACTGCTTTGATGTCATTCCATTGAGAATTAGCATCAACAATGTTTTGTTTAATTCTTTCGTCTGAAACTGCACCGTAGGCGTTATCGTGGTTAACTACATCACCGTCTGAAAAAACTTTAAATCTAGTCGCACCAGTATCACTACAATTTAAAAACCAACGAGTATTGTCATCAGGAGCGGCGGCATCAAAACGAACTTCTATTCCGAATGGGTCAGTGTCATCAAGATGTCTACAATATAATACTTGCTGACTACCAGAACTATTAGTAAATTCGTGAAACTGTTGTGAAACTTTATAAGCTCCAGTACTACTAAATTTAGAAAAACCACCACTAGTAATACGTGCTTTTTCACCACCATTAGAATGAAATTCCATACGGTTTTGACTATGATTATAAATTAGTCTTCCTATATCATTAGCACCACTATCAGCAAAATTAATAGAACCATCACTACTTGCACCTGAACAAATAGTCATTCCACTATCACCAGCACCTTCTATAACTAAAGCATCAGCATAATTTGCAACAGACGCTCCACTATCGGCTTCTCTAATATGTAGACCAATACCTAAATCAGCTACTCCAGCGATACCAACACGATCTGCACCTTGCACATTAAACATATTAGCATTACCATTTGATTCTACTCTGAAGTTTATATCATTTGAAGCCTCATTAAACACATTTTCAGTTGCCGAAGTATTATACATTGCAATATTATTATTAAAAATGGTTACAGCACCATCAGCAGTTCCAAGTAATATATTTTCATTACCTGCAGCGTTCATTATTTGTACTGCACTAGCTGCTATTTTTAAATTACCAGTACCACTATCAACAATGTGTGAGTCTGAACCGTCATGAAATATTTTTAAATCAGCACCAGCACCAAATCTTAGTTGTGTTGAATCTGCAAAATCTAAAGAGTTGTTAGATGAATCCCAAACAGCACCAGTAGAAGCCCCAGTTAATGTAAAATCAGCATGTGTTACTAAAGCTCCAGCAATATCAACAGCTCCATTAAAATCAGCATTACCTGTTAAAGTTAAAGTAGTAGCCATGCTTACCGCACCAGTAAAAGCTGCTGCTTTAGCTTCGGTAAAAGATAACATTGGTGTGGTACCAACAGTTGCACCTAATCCAATAATTAAATCATCAGCAGAATCATCTAAAGCAATATAAAAGTCTTGGGCATTACCATCAAAGATCAACGCTGCGTCTTCCGCGCCGGCATCACCAATAGTAAAGGTTGGCGTAGTACCAGCTAGAGCAACATCACCAATGATGTTACCGTCTTTAATCGTTAGACCGTCAATCGTTACCCCATTAGCTGAGGTTTGTTCTGATATAGTATCTACTTTTATTTCACTGGTCATAGTTTATTCCTTTTAGCTGTCGTTTAATGTCGAAACATCAAAAGAACTATCAGTAGTTTCTACTACTGCATCAGCAGTCCATACGGTGTACTTTTTATTGTACATATCATCCCAATGTGCAACATCAAATAGAGCTAGTATCTCAGCCTTAGTGTAACCACTAGGTGCTTTAGATGGTGTTTCTATTTTAACATTACCACTAAAGGTATGTGGATGAGTAGTCTTAGTATACTTATATTCAACAGACCATTCCATTACATGTCCATCAGCATTTTTTTTAGGGATTGCTTTTACCCATGCTTTAGTAGCATCACTTGCGTGTGTCATATTATTTTCCTTTTAGAGCTTTAATTTCAGCAGAAAGCTCTTTGACTGCGTTTATTAAATACCAAGTTAAGTTGTCAGCGTTTAATGTTTTGACTCCAGTAGTTTCAGTATTAATTAAATCAGGTAAAATTTCTTCAATTTCTTGTGCAATAGCACCTAATTGAGTACCTTGTTTATCAACCACTGCTGATTCAGGATTATCAAAATCCGTAATTTCTTCTAGAGTTCTATATTCAAAATTTCTAATTTGTATTTTATTTATAACATCTAAGCCGATGTTATTATCTACAATTTTTTTCTTAATACGTCTATCAGAAGTTGTTTGAAAAGCAGTAGTGTTACCACCGTTAAATATAGTACCTCCGTCTGGATTAATAAAAGCAGTTTGAGCACCTTTACCAGCAACATTAAGTGAACCAATAACAATTTCACTACTATTTCCAACTGCTGAACCTCTAACTGCTTGACCAATTAATATGTTATTACTACCAGTTGTAAGTGTTGTAGTTGCGGTTCCAGCATCTTTACCAATACAAATATTACCAGCACCTGAATTAATTAAAGCACCAGCAGCATCTCCAATAGTAATATTTTGACCACCTGTGTTTATACCTGTTCCAGCATTATGTCCAATTGCCGTATTATTATCACCAGAAGTTACAGCATCTAATGTGCCATTACCAACTCCTACATTAGATGTTCCACCGTTTGTTAATCTTAAAACATTTTTACCTATTGCAATATTATTAGTTTCAGTAGTAGAAGTTTCTAATGCTTGAAACCCTATAGCTATTTGGTCTCCAGCAGTAGTCATAGCTGCTCCAGCTTGATATCCTATGAAAGTATTATAACCACCTTCGGTTAAATCATTACCCGCTTCAAATCCTACAAGTACATTACCAGCAGCAGATGTCATAGCATTACCAGCTTGTTTTCCAATAACTACATTTTCATTACCAGTCAAAACACCAGTCTCAATTGCATTATCTCCTATAATTACATTACCATTTGCAGAAGTTGCAGCTTTAGCAGCATTTCTTCCCATTATTACATTATTACTTT
>ENA-OSJC01000642-OSJC01000642.1-marine-metagenome-genome-assembly--contig:-NODE-642-length-32739-cov-11.977313_pt1 | contig 32739 bp, 31 predicted proteins | sample MGYA00237885_ERZ534234 | MGnify/ENA primary metagenome ERZ534234 (study PRJEB26413, sample SAMN06343907) | marine metagenome | isolation source: coastal waters | place: Atlantic Ocean: West Antarctic... | reverse complement strand
GCAAAAAAAACAAATTTTGATGCAGTCAAATTTCAAAAAAGAGATATTGATCTTGTTTATTCGAAAGAAATATTAGATACCCCAAGAGAAAGCCAGTGGGGAACTACAACTCGTGATCAAAAAATGGGTTTAGAATTTGGAGAAAAAGAATATGATGAAATTAATCAATATTGTAAAAAACAACAAATAACATGGTTTGCATCACCTTGGGATATTAATAGTTTAAAATTTTTAGATAAATATAATTTAAATTACCAAAAGGTTGCCTCAGCCATGATAGTCGATAAGAAATTATTAAATGAAATTTCTAAAAGAAAAAAACATACTTTTATTTCAACAGGCATGTCAAATAAAGAAGATATAGACAATGCTGTTAAAATTTTTAGAGATAATGAGTGTAGCTTTGAACTTATGCACTGTATCTCCACATATCCAATGGAAATCAAAGATGCTAATTTATTAACAATTGATGAATTAAGAAAAGAATATCAGTGTGAGGTTGGTTATAGTGGGCATGAAAGTGGTGCTGTGGTTTCGTTTGCAGCATTAATGTTTGGTATATCATCTTTAGAAAGGCACATAACTTTAGATAGAACAATGTATGGATCTGACCAAGCAGCTTCCCTAGAACCCAAGGGGATGGATTTTCTTACTGGTGGAATAAAAAAAATTATTATAGCTATCGGAGAGCCCAAGTTAGGAAACATTATAGATGCTGAGGTTCCAATCGGTAAGAAATTAAGAGCTCATATTAAAATCTAATAATGAAACTAAAAGAAAATTTTGAAAGACAATTATCTCAAAATGTAAATACACATCTTATGTTGACACATTTGTTGCCTGAAATTGATAAGGCAGTAAAAATTATTTATAAAAAAATTAAACTTGGTGGAAAATTATTATTTTGTGGAAATGGTGGTTCAGCTGCAGATGCTCAACATTTAGCTGCAGAGTACATCGTAAGGTTAAGACCCAAAGTAAATAGAAGGCCATTGCCCGCATTGAGTTTAGTCCAAGATACATCAACATTGACAGCTTGTGGTAATGATTTTGATTTTTCAGATATTTTTTTAAGACCTTTTCAGGCACTTGCAAATAAAAACGATATACTTATTGGTATTACAACTTCAGGAAACTCTTTAAATATTTTAAAAGTATTGAGGTATGCACGATCAAAAAAAATATCTACGCTGGGGCTGTTAGGCAGCTCAGGTGGTAAGTGTAAAAATTTTTGTGATGTAAAGTTAATGGTACCTAGTAATGCAACAGCCCGAATACAAGAATGTCATATATTTTTAGCACATTTTATTCTTGAAAGTGTAGAGGACTTATTAATTAGAAAATAAATATTATTTGATAAACTTGTAAAATAAGCCACATTTTTTGATAATATTTTTAATATTTGATTTAATTAAAGAATTTAATACTTAGAATGAAAATTAAAGATTAAATCATTAAATGTTTTAAATTTAATAAATGAGAAACCTAACTACAAAAAATAAATTATTATTGGTTGTTTTATTTTTTTCTACAATACTCAGTTTATTAGTCTTAGTTGAGTATAATGGAAATAAAATATTGTATTTAACTTTTAGCTTTATAAGTTTTTATTTTTTAATTTTTCAATTAAGAAAAAATTCTATTTTCTTTGATAATTTCATGGGTATTTTTTTTTGGATAGGATTCTGGGTAAATTTTTCCTTGAAAACTAAGCTTAAGAATATATTTCCAGATGGTATTGGAGACTTAAAATATTGGTTTTCAGATGGTGTTGGAAATTTTAATTTTTCTTCTGATGCCAATGACAAAGTATTAGTTATCTGTATAGTTGCATATTTTGCAATAATTTTAAGTAGCTATATAAGAGAATTTTTTTTTATATATAAAAAAAATAATTCTTTAGAGGTAGATATTTACTTTTATAAAGATCACAAAGTTAAGATTATTAGTATATTTTTTATTGTATTATTTTTTTTTACTTTTATAAACTTTAATTTTGAAATTTATCAAAGAGGCTTAATTTCAGATCATAGCAGAATTGTTAATTTATTTTTTACTTTTATACTTACTATTTTTTTACCCTGTGTAGTGTGTATGATTTTAAATTATGAATATAGAACTAATAAATCTTTAAAGTTTTCAATATTTTTATCCATAATCGAATCTTTCCTGAATTCTACTTCTGTCTTAAGCAGAAATTTTATATTCAATCCATTCTCGCAGTTAATAGGAATTATTAAACTAAATAGTTTCTTTATAAAATTTAAAGAAAATATTTTTTTTATTTTTTTTATATTAATGGGCTTGTTTTTCATGTTAACAATTATTGTTACAAGCAACTTAAGGAATGAGGTTATAAAAATTAAAATTTTAAAGGATGATAAATTTGATAATAATTCTATTCTTGTATCTGATTACCGTTCTAAAAACTTTAAAAATAAAAATATTAATGGAATTGCAACAGTATTGATTAGCAGATTAATAGGAATTGAGGGTATAATGGCAGTTTCAAGTTCAGAACAATTAAGCTTTCAATTATTGAGTGACGCTTTTAAGGAAAAATTTACAATAAATAAAAATTCGTTTTATAATTCTTTTAAAAAAGAGAATAGAGTTCTGAGTCCATGCCCAGAACTTAACGAAAAATGTAAAAATAAAAAAATTAACTCTATATCTTTAATGGGGATAGTAGCTTTTTTATTTTATTCAGGTTCATATATCTTTTTATTTACAACTCTAATAATTATTTGTTTATTTTGTTCAGTGATAGAAATAATTGCTTATAAAGTATCTCATAATCTAATACTTTGTTCTCTAATATCTCAATTACTTGCATACCGATTATGGCATTTTGGTTATTTGCCTAGCAACAGCTACAAGCTGATTTTAGCAATTTTTACGATACTTTTGATAATTTTTTTATACAGACTTACATTAAAAAAATTTTACAAGACTTTAAAATAAATTAAATCTATTACGTAAAAAAAAATAATCATTTAATATTATTAATTAATAAAATTATTTTTAATTATGAAGAAAAATTTAATAACAGATTCACTAGACAAGCTATTCAGAATTCTTATTAGTCGACTAATAGGCATTGAGGGTGTAATGTATGTTTCTAGTAGTGATAAATTAGGATTTAAATTTATTTTTTTCTGCAATAAAATAAAACTTGTAAGAAGTCAAAATGGTTTTTATGATAATTTTAAAGATGAAAAAAAAACAACTAAATAATGTGTCAGGGATAACTATTCTAAAGATAATTGTATAATTAATATTGTTAGTTTGACAGGCATTGTTGCATTTCTCTATTATTCAGGTTCTTATATTTTTTATTTTTCAGTTTATTAATAATTTGTTTGTTCTGCTCATTTATAAAGTCCATCGGCTATAAAGCTTCAAATAACATAATCTTTTGTGCTCTAATCTCACAAATATTATCATATAGATTTTGGTACTTTGGATATTTACCTCTAAACAGTTAAAAGCTCTTATTAAGTATTTGCATTATTTTTTTTTTAATTTATTAATTTGGGAAAATTATCTTAAATAAATATGATTAAAAAAAACAACAATAAACTAATCTGGAATTCTTATAATAGTCTACTATTAAGTGTAGATATAAACAGAGTAAGAAAACTCTTGGCAAGATATGAGTTATTTATAAAATCATTAAAAGTACCGTTTCATATTATTGAATGTGGTGTCTTTCAACGGCATGTATTATAATAGATGAAACTTTTTAAAATTCCAAAAAAAACAGAGGAAGAGCTTATACAGTTTTTTAAAGAAAAAAATCTTCATAGTTTTGTTGATGCGTATTTATTAGAAAAAAAAAATTTACATCATGGAAATTTTATTACTAAAAAATTAAAACCATACCCACCAATATTAGATGATTGTTTTAAATTGTTTTATATTATTACAAAATTTAAAAGATTGACTTGTTTGGAATTTGGAACTGGGTGGTCATCTTTAATAATTAATTGTGCATTGGCTGAAAATAAAAAGAAGTACTCAGCTAAAATATCTAATTTAAGATTTAGCAATCCTTTTCAAGCTTATTCCGTAGATAATAGTAAAATTTTTTTAAAATTAAGCAAAAATAGAATTAAGAATAATAAAATAAAAACACATTTTTTATATAGTCAAAATAAAATGTGTTTATGGAATGGACGTATTGCAAATGAATATCTAAAATTACCATCAATAAATCCAGATTTTATTTATATTGATGGCCCAGATCATACCTATATTGATGGTGAAATTAATGGGTTAAAAATAAGCAGTCATGATTTTATGCCAATGAACTGTGATATATTAAAAATTGAACACTATTTAACTCCTGGCACAATAATTCTAATTGATGGAAGAACATCTAATGCAAATTTTTTGAGGCATAACTTGAAAAGAAATTGGCTGTATTCAAGAGATGAAGAAAGAGATCACTCAACCTTTGTATTAAATAGTGTACCAATTGGAGCATTAAATAGAAATCAAATTAAATTCTATTTTGATAAAGGTTAAATAATGTACAAGACCTCAAAATAAATTAAATTCATTACGTAAATAAAAAATAACAATTTAACATTATTAATTAATAGAATTATTTTCACACCATTTTATCGTTTTTTTAATTCCTGTTTCTAGATTAGTTTTTTGTCGCCACCCAAAAATTTTTTTTGCCTTAGAGCTATCTATCGATATATCAATTTTAAGAGTAGGTTTAGATAGATTAAATTTTATTATTTTCTTTTTACCTGTTACATAAATAATCTTTTTAATTAAATCTTTTATTGATATAGATTTGTCACTCCCCAAGTTGCAAAGTTCATAAAAGGTTTTCTGTTTCTTAATTGCTATATTTATAAAATTCATAAGATCATCAACATATAAAAAATTTCTTTTTTCTTTGCCGTCTCCCCAAACTTCAATAGGTTTACTATCTGATCTAAGTACCTTTGAAATTGATGCTCCAAAAACATGTGATTTTTTAAAATCAAATTTATCATTAGGTCCATATATATTTGAATGTCTTATTACGGTATATTTATTAACTTGGAAATTAGAGTAAAATTCGCATAATTTTTCTACATAAATCTTCATCCATGCTGCACCAAAGTAATTTTTTAGGATCTTATTTGGATAAAATTGATTTTCATTTAAAGGTTTAGATGATGATTTATACATTACCGTGCAACTAAAATTAATTATGTGTGGCACCTTATTCTTATAAGCAGCTTTTGTTACTACTGAATTAATTATCGCATTATCATTTACATGTATAAATGGCTTACTTACGATATCTCTTGCGCCACTAGTTGTTGCAGCAGCTTGTATCAGTATATCTACATCTTTAAAAATAGCATCTAACCCCCTGTCTGTAGTCAGGTCTTTTTTAAATAGTTTTATTTTTTTAGAAAAGGTAGGCTTATTTTTATTGTATAAGCCTTTCACAATATAATTTTTTTTTAAAAAATATTCTATACAGTTTTTGCCAATAAAACCACTAGCCCCTAATACTAAAATTATTTTTTTATTTTTTGGCATCTTTTTTTAAATGTTTAATTAAAATTTTTGAGTAATTTTTTTCATTAAATTCACTTCTCTCATCATATATTGATTGATTACAAAATTGTTTAATATTTTTTTGATATTTTGTTAATATTTTTTTATCAATATTGGCTATAAAGCTATATAAATTGTCTGTATTAGAAAATTTTTTATAATCAATATAACAATCCTTAGGTATAGATTTATTTATATCAGGTCTTCCATAGTATATTGGTATACTGTTTGCCTTCAATGCATCAAATATTTGACCAGTATTGTAACCTTTTTCATTTAAAACATTCTCTATACAAAAAGTAAAATTATACTTTTTTAAGACGTCTAGCTTATCAACGCATGTACCCTTATACTCATTTTTTAAAAGATTCATTTGAATATTGAGCTTTCTAAAAATAAAATTTAAAATTTTACTTAAAAAATAATTTACAAAGATTGGTCTATCCCAACCTTTCCCATATAAGGATAAGTTCCCAGGGTGATTTTTTTTAAACCACTTAATTATTTTTATTCTTTCTGGGTAACCTGATTTTAACGAATTAGATTGTAGTGTCTTATTACTTGCGATCATGCATATAGAAGACTTTTTTTTTATATAATCTTTTGTTTTTTTCTTTAAGCTTAATGGCCAGTTTAAGAAAAAGAATTTTTTATTATCAATATGGCTTTTTATATTTGTAAATATCTTATGATATTTTTTTTTTATTAAACTATATTTGCAGTTTTTATCTACCAAATAGTGTTCAGGTAATATTAAATAAAGCTTAGATTTAGTAATTGGAGAAACATTGGAATAAAAATGAAATTCAAAATCAATTTTTTTTTGTTTTATCTTGTATTCCTTAAGAGTTAAAATATTGAAATTATTTTTTTTTAGTCTTTTCTTAAAATTAACCATTCCTATATTTCGATCTTCCCTTAAGAAAGTTTTATTTTCATATATTAGGCTAGGATAATTTTTTGAAAAAAGTAGATTGAAAGTTTTTTTATCAGTACCAACAGCTAAAATATTAATTTTTTTCAATTTATTTTTTTGGATATATTATTTGACTACCATGCGTGTCAAATTTAATAGGTATAAAAAGAAAACTTTTAAATTTTTTATATATTTTTTTCTTAACATCTTCATTGCAAATAAATAATATAAAACCTCCATTACCCGCACCTAATAATTTTCCACCATATGCACCACAGCGTAAACCATTTGAATAAATTTCATCTATTACTTTATTTGATACATTTCGGCTCAACTTTTTTTTTAAGTTCCATTGATAGTTAAGTAGTTCACCAAATTTTTTAATATCTAAATTTTGATTTATCATACTTAAAGCTTCATTTGTAATTGAATTAATTTCTGACAAAAAAGATCTATTTATATTCATATTTTTTATCTTATCCTTTTCAATTATTTGTGCTTTTCTTTGCAAACCTGTAAAAATTAAAACTATACTTTTCTCTATTTTTTTTATATTTTTTTTATTAGATATAGGTTTCACTTCAAATGAAGAATTCTGATTAAATTGAATATGATTAAAACCACCATATGCAGTAGAAATTTGGTCTTGTGAACCAACAAATTCTTTTAGAATCTTTTGTTCTACTTCAAGAGAGTTTAGAGATAATTTTTTTTTTGTAACATTTAAATTTCTTAAAGCATAAGCTGCATGAAGCAAACATACTGTTGCAGATGAACTTGCACCCATACCTGATAAAGCAGGAAGGTCTGCATTATGAACAATTTCGATACTATCATTTTGAAAGTTTAATAATTTTAAAGCTTCTCGAAATGAAGGATGTTTAATATCTTGCAATCTTCTAGTTTGTTCTGTTTTAAAATATCTAATTCTATATTTAAAACTAAAAAATCTCGGCAGTTGGCGTATATTAATATAACAATATTTATTGATAGTTGTTGATATTACCGCACCACCTTCATTTTTATACCAAGCCGGAAAGTCTGTACCCCCTCCAAAAAAAGAAATTCTAAATGGTGTTCTGCAAATAATCATAATTGATTTAAATTAAAGTTGATTTAACAAGAATTTACTAAAATTGAAAGTATATAACATTAGTCATTCAATTTTTTTATAAAAGATAACATGTAATACTTATAATTAAGGTTAAATTAATATACATAGACATTTATAGATCATTAACATGAAAAAAAATACACTAAAAGAAAAATTTGAAAATGAAGGCTATATAGTAATTAAAAAATTTTATGATTCTAAGGATTGTGATAATTTTTTAAATTCAATTAGAAAATATGCAAATGAAGATTTTGCACCTATAATGAATCCTGATAGGCCTGAATTTTTAATTCCTCAAATTACCGACATTATAAATAAAAAAAAATATCTAGGTGACAAAGCGAACCTAATTAAAGCAATTGAAAAAGATTGTAAATATTTTAGATCAATTATGATTGATAAAAAAATTAAAAAAACTTTAGAAAAAATAAAAAAAAATAAAGTTCATGCGCTTATGTCTCAAATGATATTTAAAGAAAAAAAAACAAAATATTCTAAACAGAGTTGGCTTCCTCATCAAGATAACTCATACTCCAAGAATAAAAATGGAGAATATATTACGATTAATATTTTTATGAAAAATTCAAATATCAGAAACGGAACATTATATATTTACGAAAAATCACATAAATTTGGAATATTGAAATTTGAAAAAAAAATTAGTTACAGAGAAAAAGATAATAAACCCGGTAATACAGTTTTAAATTTACCTTATAAAAAAAAAGATTTAAATTTTAGGAAAGGTGATTTGTTAGTACTTCATGGAAATTTAATTCATGGTTCTTACCCAAATAAATCTAATCATTCAAGGCCATTATATTCTGTGAGCTATATTACAAAGGGTGAAAAATTTATACCTGGATTAAATGCACAAAGAAAGATACTTGACTAAAAAAAGCCATTTAAGTTTTATTTTTTATAAATTTGATCAATCAGCAAGATTTATGTGGTAGTTTTATTTTTATATTAATAAATTAACAGGCAGATATAAATATCAGTTAATAAATTAAGAAAACTATGTTTTTTTAAAAAATAATATTTAAATAAAATTATTTTTTGCTATAAAGAAAATTATTTATGAAAAAAGCTATTATAATCTCTGGCAATTTAGCCCAAGATCACGAATTTATATACCCTTTCTATAGACTTTTAGAAGAGGGATTTACTGTAGATGTATGTATGAATGAAGGAAAAAAAGTTAAAGGTATACTCGGTACAGATTTGCCACCAAATAAAGATCATGAAGTAAAAAAAATAGAAGATATTAGAACTGAGGATTATGACCTTTTAATTATACCAGGTGGAGTTAAGGCTATGGAAAAAGTCAGACAAAATATGGAAATGATAAATTTTATTAAAAATTTTCATAATCAAAAAAAAATTATTGGCTGTATTTGTAGCGGGGCTCAAATGTTAATTTCAGCAAAAATTGTAAAAGGTAGAAAAATATCAGGTTATTATAGCATGAAAGATGATATAATTAATGCTGGAGCGGAGTATACTGATCTTCCTGCTGTTATTGATAGTGGTATTATAACTACAGCTCATTATAAAGATATGGGCCCATGGATGAAAGCTATTTTAGAAGTGTATTATAAAGAGCTGAAATAATGCAAATCAATGATATCCCTGAAAGAACAAAGGTAATAAAGCCATGGGGCTCTGAGTATACAATTTATAAAAATTCAGTCTCAAGTACAAAACTTTTAAAAATTGAAAAAAATAAATCCACATCATTGCATTGCCACCCAATAAAAAAGACCGGTTTTATTTTAATTAAAGGAACTGTTGATGTAGACTTAGGTTTTTATAATAAAAAAAAACTAGATTCGATATCAAGATTAATGATTAGACCTGGATTGTTTCATGCTACAAGAAATAATCATTCAGAAACAGCAGTAATCTTAGAAATTGAAACACCGATTGATAAAGATGATTTAGTCAGATTTAAAGATGAGTATGGAAGAGAGAACAAACCCTATGAAGGAAAAAATTGTATGGAAAATTTATCTTTAGATGATCCTGTATTTGAAGAACCAGAAATGAATGATACAAGAAAATATAAGGTGGGCAACGTAACTATAATTTTAGAAAAAATTAACGATATTAATGCACTAAAAAATAAAGATAATTCTACAACTTTTGCTATCTTAGATGGGGGTCTAGAAAGTAAAAATAATTTATTGGTTTTGTCACCAGGAGATATAGTTAGTGGTGAAACTATTAATAAATTATCTGAAGTATTTAAAATACAAAATTATATTACATATTTATCAATTAAATGAATAATTATAATTGGGAAGTATTTAAGAAGACAGCGTTAAATAGACAGTTCGAATTAAATGTATTTGAAAATGTAAAAGATAAAAAAATAAATCTCCCAGTTTATTTATCTGCTGGTCAAGAAACAATTAGTGCATCTCTTTCAGAGATATGTAGGATAAATAAGATTAAGCCTTTACTCTTCCCACAGCACAGATGTCACTCTACTTATTTATCATTTGGAGGAAATATTGAAAAATTGATACTTGAGCTATTAGGTAGTGAAGATGGGTGTACGTATGGAATGGGTGGATCTGCATCTATTCATTCAGAAAAAATTAAAATGTTTGGCCATGACGGTCACATGGGAACTCAAGTTCCAATAGCAACTGGAGCATGCTTTCAATCAAAAAAACCTACAATTGCTATCATGGGTGATGCATCCGCAGAAGAAGATTATGTGTTAGGGGCTCTAGGGTGGGCATCAACTAAAAAATTACCTATATTATTTATAGTTGAAGATAATAATTTATCAATTTTGACAGAAAAAAAAATAAGAAGAAATTGGAATATGCATGATGTTGCAAAATCTTTTAAAATGAAAGGATTTGAAATTAATGATGACCCAGCTTCTTTTTTAAAATATAAAAAATATTTTTTTAAAGAGCCAATGCTTTTGAATATAAAAACGAATAGGTTATTTTGGCATTCCGGCGCTGGAATAGACTCAGATAAAACTTTTGATAGATATAATCAACTTAAGAAACAATTAGGTGATAGGGCGTATGAATTTGAAATTAAAATTAAAATAAAGATGAAAAAAATATGGCAAAAGATCTTAGAAACACAATCAAAGACTTAATCAGGCAACATCTGAAAAAGAAAATTGGTAAGGTATTTGGTCAATGCTTGACAGCTGTAGGATGGGTTGGTGGGACATTACCAGAGCTTTATGAAAAAGATGGAATGATTGAAGTGTCAATGGCAGATGTAGCTGATGCTGGCTTTGTTGTTGGAGCTGCTTTAATGAAAAGTAAACCAATTTATGTCATTAGGTACCAAGGTTTTAATTGGTATAATTGTCCTATGATTGTTAATTATGCAAGTAAATCAAAAGAAATTTGGAAAGTGCCTTGCCCAATACTTGTAAGGGGAATTGCAATGGAGGGAGGAATTGGGCCAGTAGCTGGATCATCACATCATTCTCTTTATTATAGAATGCCAGGGGTAAAAATTGTGAGCCCGATGACACCAGGTGAATATAAAAATATTTATAAATCATTTTTAAAAGATGACAGTGTCTATTATGTATCTGAACATAGAGGTAGTTATGCAAATAAGAATGAAATTAAAAATTTATATTTTAAAAATCCAGATTTTGTTATTTTTGCAATCTCAATTACAAGATTTGCAGCAAAAAAAGCAATAGAAGATCTATTTAAAGAGGGAATTAAAGTATCTTTAGTTAATATATTATGGATTAAGCCTCTTAAGATTTCAAAAAAAAGTTATGATAATCTAAAAGAGTCTAAATTTGGTGGAGTTGTGATGGATGATGATTATACAACTGGTGTAGCAAAGAGTATTGCGAATGATATTAATATAAAAACAAATAAGAAAATAATAACTATGGGTTTAAAAGATAGGACTGCAGGAACAGCAAAAAGACTAGATAATCTTCCACCATCTTCAAATGAAATTTATAAAAGAATAAAGGATATAATTAGTAATGATGTTTAAAAATAAAAAGGTATTAGTAGCAGGTGGCACAGGATTAGTTGGTCAACAACTAGTTCCAATGCTTTTAAAAGAAGGAGCAAAAGTTTTTGTAGCATCTATGGACCATAAATCTTTGCTACCTAAGGGTGTTAGTAAGTTTTATCAAATGAATCTGATGCATTTAGACAATTGTATAAAAGTATCAAAAGGTATTGATATTGTTTTTAATTTATTAGGAGTAACCGGATCACCAAAAACCAATAATGAAAAACCAGCGAGTTTTATGATGTCCAATCTATATTGTGCGGTTAATCTTTTAATGGGTTCACAAATTTCAGGGGTAAAAAAATACTTATATACCAGTACATATGGGGTTTACTCTCAGTCTCCAATTATGAGGGAGGACGATGTTTGGAAAACATTTCCATCAGAACATGACAAATATGCTGGATGGGCAAAAAGGATTGGAGAACTTCAGGTAGAAGCTTTTAAAAAAGAATTTAATTTTGAAAGTTTGCATGTAGTAAGGCCTGCAAATATTTATGGTCCATTTGCAAATTTTGATCCAACAAATTCTATGGTTGTGTCATCATTAATTAAAAGATTTGCAGACCAAGAAAATCCACTAAATGTATGGGGAGACGGTTCTGCTGTAAGGGATTTTGTATACTCAAAAGATGTAGCTAAAGCAATGATTCAAGTTATGAAAAAAAATATACAAATTCCAATAAATATTGGAAGTGGGAAGGGTGTTTCAATAAAAAGTTTAGTGAATAAAATATTAAGTTGTAAGAATATTAAAAATAAACCCCAAGTAGTTTTTGATAAAAGTAAACCTTCAGGAGACAAAAAAAGAATATTAGATGTTAAGTTGGCAAATAAATTTGGAATAAACTGTAATACTAAATTAGAAATAGGTTTAGAAGAAACTATAGATTGGTACTTAAAAAATAGGGTTAAATTAGGAAAAAGATTTAATTATTTTAAAAACACTTAATGAGCAAATTTAAAAGTAAATTTTTTAAAAAATGGCTCAATGTATTAAAAGAAAAACAAAATATAATTTTAAGATATAAGTTTTTAGCAAAAGTAGAGAGAGATCATAAAGATGAAAAGCTTTCAATTTATGACACTAAAATTAAAACAAGAAATGGTGATATAGTAAATAGAGCAATAATTTTAGAGCCAGCAAGTGTGGTAATAGTGCCTGTTCTCAAAATTGGTAAAACAAAAAAATTTATTCTTATAAAGCAGTTTAGAATTTGCCAAGGTTCTGAAGTATTAGAATTTCCAGCAGGAAGTGCAGACAAAGAAACTTTGATTAAAAGTGCAATTTCAGAAGTTCAAGAAGAGCTTAATTTAATCTTAAAAAAAAAGGATTTAAAATATTTGTACCCAAAACCTATCATGATGTCACCATCATATAGCAATTCACTTGCATATTTTTTTTACTTTGAAAAAAAAGTTAATAAAAAATTTATAAAAGAAATAAATAACAAAGAAACAGGTATTAAAAAACATGGTGAAAAAATTAAAACAAAAGTATTATCTTATAGAGATGTAAAGAATATAAGTACATCGTCAGTAGTGATAGGACTAGCACTATACAATAAAAAAAAAAAATGAAAAAAATTTTAATTGCAGGAGGATCAGGATTATTAGGTACAAGCTTAACCAAAATTGCATCAGATAAAGGTTACAAGGTAATAAGTACCTATAATAGTAAAATACGAAATAAAAAACTAAGCAAACTATATAAAAAATATAATTTTTTAAATTATCAAGATTGTATAAAAGCAACAAAAAATATTGAATACGCTGTTTTGTCAGCTGTATATGCCTCAGGCATAAAGAATATGTCCCTAGGCAACTTGTATGAACAAAACTTAAAAAACATTATTTTAAGAAGTAATTTTTTTGAGGCATGCAAAATAAATAATGTTAAAAATATAATTTGGATAAGTAGCTCAACTGTTTATCAGCCAAAACAAAAAAAAATTTCAGAAAAAGAACTTGATTTAAATAAAAAACCTTACAGTATTTATGGCTCGATAGGAATTGGCTATAGATATGTAGAGCAACTTGCAGATCATTATAATAATAAATTCAAAATGAATATTAAAGTCATAAGAACAACCAGTATTTATGGTCCCTATGATAATTTTGACCAAGAAAAATCACATGTAATACCTGCGTTGATAAAAAAATTATATTCAAATAAAATATTAAATGTGTGGGGTGACAAAAAAGTTATAAGAGATTTTGTTTATGTAGATGACTTAGCAAACGCAGTTTTAGCTATTATTAAAAAAAAAATAAGTTATCCAATTAATTTTAGCTCAGGGTATGGATGCTCAATAGAAAATTTAGCGAAAAAACTAAATAAAATTTCTAATAAAAACCTACCTATCAAGTATGAGCACAACAAACCCTCTTCAGCAAGTTTTCGAGTTTTAAATAACTATAAAATTAATAAAGAATTTAGTATTTTTCACAAAACCAATCTAGATTTAGGCTTAAAAAAAACAATCGATTGGTATTTAAAAAATCATAAGGGATAATTTTTTGAAGATTAACTCCACTAGGCTTAATAATGAATGAAGACTGACATCTTACACTTAAATTACCAAAGCTATTAAATACCAAACCAGAATCAAGTAATTTTCTATTATAAAATAAAACTTCTTTTTTAATATTATTAATATTAGTCATAAATTATTATATTAATTGATATATAATAATAATAAAATTTATTCACGCATAAAGTATATAAAAAATAAATTATTTTCAAATTTATGAAAAAATGTAGTTTGGTAATTTTGGTAGGTGGAAAGGGAACAAGAATTTCTAAATTTTCAAATGGAATACCAAAACCACTATTAAAATTTCATAAGGTGCCTTTTTTAGACTTAATTTTAAATTATTATAGTAAATTTAATTTTCATGAGATTATTTTACTTGCAGGTTATAAGTCAAACTTATTTAAAAAAAAATATCATAATAAAAAAAAAAATCTTATCAAAATTAGAGTCATAGAAGAAAAAGAACCATTGGGTACTGGTGGATCATTATTGAAATTAAAACATATAATTAAAAATGATTTTTTATTATTGAATGGTGATAGCTACTTTGAGATTAATTTAGAAAAAATACAAAAAATACAAAAAAGAATAGTTAATATTTTTTTAATTAAAAACAATAATTATAAATCTAATAAAAAATTATCTTCACTTAATATAAATAGTGATGATAAAATCACTTATTCCAATAAATATAATTACATGAATTCTGGAGTAATTTATTTCCAAAAAAAAATATTTAATTTATTGCCAAAAAAAAAAATTTTTTCTTTAGAAGATGATTTCTTAAATAAACTAATTGAAAAAAAATGTGTTTATGGATCAATCCAAAAGGGATTTTTTATTGATATTGGAACACCTAGTAATTTTAAGTTTGCTCAAAAAAATTTAAAAAAAGTCTTAAACAAGCCAGCATTTTTTTTTGATAGAGATGGTGTTATAAATATTGATAAAGGCTATGTACACAAAATTAAAGATCTAAAGTTCAAGCCAAATATAATAAAAACTTTAAAATTAATAATAAAAAATAATTTTTATGTTTTCATTGTCACAAATCAAGCCGGTGTTGCAAAGAAAAAATTTACTCAATCTGATTTTTTTAAATTTCAAACGCACATCAAAAATTTTTTAATTAAACATGGAATTTTTGTAAATGACTTAAGGTTTTGCTTTTACCACCCAAATGCTAAAATAAAAAAATTTAGAAAGGACTCTAGATTTAGAAAACCAGGTAATTTAATGATCGAATCTTTATTTAAAAGTTGGTTTATAAACAGGAATAGAAGTTATATGATTGGAGATCAATTGAGTGATCTTAAAGCAGCAAAGAAAAGTGGAATAAAATTTATCTATACACAAAATAACATAAATCAAATTGTTAGATTTAATTTATCAAAACCTTAATTTTTTATTTTTTTATATAAAAAGTTTCTTTTAATTATTATAAAAAAAATAATAGAAATAAATAAACTTAAGCAAGCAAAAGTAATATTATTATAAATAGATATTTTTTTTAAAACAGAATATTCATGATGTAAGCTTGAAATAATCAATAAAAATACAGCAAAATTTAGGTATTTTTTTTTAACATAAAAATTTTTCATTATTACACCAATGCAGTAAACAAAAATTGGTAATGATAAAACTGTTAATCTAGCTTCATTGCCACCACCAATTTTGGGACCTGCTAATATAGGTTGTACCCAAAATGAAAAAGCTAAAAATAAACAAATCAATACAAAGGTTATTTTTTTGGAATCATAGTTATGATAAATTTGATCTATAAAAAATTTTAATATAAATAAAAGTATTATAAAATTTGCTATATAAAGCCTTATGATGAATAAAAATGAGTCATAAAAACTATAGTCAAAATAAAAAATACCAAATAATACATTTTTAAAACTAAAGTTTTCACTAAATTCACTTGAAATAAATAAAGTTATATAAAAAATTAAAATTATCTCCAGACTAAGTAAAAGGTACCAAAATCTTTTAATATCAGTCCTAATTTTTTTTTCAAAAATAAATAAAATAATAAATAATGGAATAATTAGCATTGCAGTTTGTCTTGATAAAGCACAAACTGAAGTTGCAATAATTAAGATTAAAATATTTTTTTCTTTCAACCCTAATATCAAAAAAATGGATCCTAGTGAAAATATTAGATCATTAATAACTAGTGGTGCATGGATGAATGATCTTGCAAAATATGGATTAAAAATAAGAATTGCAATTAAAAAAGGATAAAATAATTTATCAATATTTTCTTTCTCAAATAAATTTACTAAAACTAAAATAATTGAAAAAATTAATATAATATTAATAATAATCATTATTGTATTAATATGATTTTCAAGTGTAAAAAAATTAATAATAGTTCCAATAATAAAAGGAAAAAAAAATCTTTGTGCCTGGAAACTCTGTATTGCTTCATTTGGATATCCTGGCGCAGCATATATTAATTTATAATAAGCAGATTGGTCAGAAAATATTTTGTAACCCTCAATAAGATCCACAAAATTTGTAGTTATTATTAAAATAAAAATATAAAAAATGTATATTAGTCTTGATTTGAATATCATTAATATTTAGTAAAAAGACTAGCTACCAATCTATGTTGATATCTCCAGTTTCCTAAAATATTAAAAGATAGTGCACATTCATAAGTGCATCTACACTTGGTGTCTTTTATAAATTTTTTAATTTCAGTATTGCTTTCACTATTCCACATCTCCATAAAATTCATATCATGGTCTCTAAGATTGCCTATTAATTTATCTTCAAGTATTTCACATGGATAAACTTTCCCATCTGGAGTTATAACCCCAAACAAAGAAGATGCATGGCATGGGCTAACATAGTCATTATTTTTATATGTTTTTTTTATTAATGCCCATGAAATTTCATCTTTTTTATTATGTACTTTTCCCTGTATAGAATTGCCATAATTTCTAAGCTCTTTTGTTTTTTGTAATTCTATTATTTTTTTTGTTAACCAGTCGTAAGCATTTAGAATTTTATTCTTTTTCTCTTCTGGAGTTTTGTAAACTCCTTCATCTCTTACTATGCAGCACTTAATTGAGTTTATTTTGCATTCATTAACTAAATAATAAAATATTTCTTCCATATTAGAGCAATTTTCATGTGTTACTGTTATGCTTACATTTGGAACTACTTTTGGATTATTAAACTCTTTTAATAAATTATAAGTTTTGACAGCATTTTGAAAAATATTTTTTACTTTTCTAACTTCATTATGTCTGTCTGGTAAATCATCTATTGAAATTTGAAAATTAAGCTCAATATTTTTATCAAATTCTGTTATTTCTTTTACAAATTCTTCTACACGATCTGGAAGACTACCATTCGTAGTAATATAAAGTGACTGTATAGTAGTATTTTTGATATATAATTTTGCTATTTCAGTTATCTCTTTTCTTGCAAAAGGTTCACCACCAGTAAAATTAACATTAAGTAAAGAATTTCCCAAAGTTTTAGTCAATTTTTCAATTTCTGGTAAAGATAGTTCTCCAGCAAATGTTTTGGGGTTATCAAAATCAATAAAGCAAAAAGAACATCTTGCATTACATCTATTTGTCAAAAAATGAATAAGACTGACTGGTTTATTCTTCTTTAAATATACATTTGTAAGAACTGAGGAGAGTTTAGCTTTTCCAGTTATCATTTATTTTTGTGTATAAAATTTTCCAATAAAATAATTATTTAGTAAAATACTTGAAATAAAACCAACACCAGGCGCATAAATACTAATGAGTACCAACTTCAAACTTTTTAATAAATTATTCATGTAATTTATTCTAACAGCATCAATTAAGCAAAATATAAATAAAACGATTTGAATAGATAAATAAGGAAATATCATTTTATTATTTAATAAAATAATTGGAAATAACAATAAATACAGAAATGGAGCTGAAGCTATTAGTAATTGAAAGGATTGAAAGCAAGGAAACTTTAAAAATAATTTAAATCCAGTAGATCCATATATAAATCTTTGTCTAGCATAGTGTTTAAAGTTTCTATCCATATGAAAGACATAAATCTCTGGATCAAATAAAATCTTATAACCAAGCTTTTTAATATTATAGTTTAAAGATATTTCTTCGCCAGAGTATAATTTTTCATACATTCCCTTACACTTTTTGTAAAGGGAAGTCTTGACAATTAAATTACAGCTTGGCAAAAATTCTATAAATCCAGGAGAGGCATTTTTATCTTTTGTTTTTTTATTTAATGTTACAAAAGAATTTTTTCTCATCCTTGAAACTAATTTTTTTTCAAGATTATTGGTGTTTGGGGATAAATTTGGTCCACCAACTGCTCCAATTTTATTTGATATTTTAAATAATTCATCAACTTTATTTAACCAATATGAATTTGGATATGCATCACTATCAATAAAGCAAACATATTTTGTATTAACTTTTTTTACAGCAATATTTCTCTTATACCCTATTGTTTTTTTCCCAGAGATTAGAATTTGAATATTTTTATCTTTATCAAAAATTTTTTGATTTTTTTCATCTAACACTAAATAAATTTCTATACTGTTATAAAATTTTCTTATTTTGGACACACAATTTTTAAGATTGCTATCAATAATTTTTGAAGGAATAACAATAGTTATAAGATTACTCGCTATATTTTTCATAAAAATATATTTAATTAATTAGATTTTCTAATATTTAGATTAAATTACCAATATTTAATAGATAATTAACATGAATTTGATATAAAATAAAAATTCTTAAAATTATATCTAATGAAACTATCAATCATAATTCCAGTATTCAATGAAGAGCTCACAATTAAAAAAGTACTAGAGAGGGTAGGTGAGTTTAAAAAAAATAACCCCTTATATGAAGTAATAATTATAAATGATGGCTCTACGGATGACACTCATAATGTTCTCATAGAAAATAAAAGCTATTATGATAGTTTAATAAGTTATGAAAAGAATAGTGGTAAAGGTCACGCTGTTAAAGAAGGTTTAAAGATTGCACATGGTGAGTATATCATTTTTCAGGATGCAGACCTTGAATATGACCCTTTTGAGATCAAAAGTTTCATAGAATTGATCGATAAATTTTCTCCAGATGGAATTATTGGATCAAGATTTATTTTTAGTAAGTATACTAGATCTCATAACTTCTTAAATAAGGTTGCAAATAGATTTTTGACTTTGATATTTAATATATTTTATAATACAACTTTTACTGACGTTTACTCATGTTATTTTTGTTTTAAAAAAAGTCTTTTAGATGAAAAAAATCTTATTACACAAGGATTCGAACAACATGCTGAAATTTTATGCAAAGTAATTCGAAAAGGAAAAATATTTTATGAAATACCTATTAGTTATAATGGTAGAACTCATGATGAAGGAAAAAAAATTAAATTTTATCATTTCTTTACAGTAGTTTTTAGAATTTTGGTAGAAAGAATAAAGAGTTAATGTGAAAAAAATTATTATAACAGGTGGCTTGGGATATATTGGTTCTGAGTTGTGTAAATTATACTCAGGTTTTAGTTGGAAGTATGAGGTTATTGTAATTGATAATCGTTTTATTTCTGAAAGAGTTCATGAGCTAAAAAGAAGAAAGATTAAATTTGTACAGGCTGATATTCTAAATTTTGAAGAAATTAAACCTCACATAAATGATGCAGATGTGGTTCATCACCTTGCAGGTATTACAGATGTTGCATATGTTTTGAAAGATACCGATCAATTAAGAGATGACCAAATTAAAAAAGTAGCTATAGAAGGTACAAAAAATGTTTTGAGATCAATGAGTGATAATGCTCAAATAGTTTTTCCATCGACACATGTCGTTTTTGAAGGGTTAAAAGAGCCTAAAAAAAATATTGATGAAAATGAGCCCACAAGTACTTTTCTTGCTTATTCATCAAGTAAAGTTGAAAATGAAAAACAAATAATTAATTCTGGTAAAAAATATGCAATCTTTCGACTTGGTTCTGTTTATGGATTTTCCACCGATACAATGAGAATGAATATAATGCCAAATTTATTTTCAAAAATTGCTTCACAAAATGGTGAATTAAAACTTTTTGGTAAAGGAGTTCAGTTAAAAAGTTTAGTACCCCTAATTGATGTTGCTAGATGCTTTCAATTTGCTGAAGAAAATAAAAATTTTAAAGACGGAATTTATAACCTTACAAAAGAAAATCTTACGGTTAAAGAAGTTGCAGATTTATGTAAAAAAATTAATCCAAAACTAAAGATAAAACTTACTGACGATGAAGTACCAAATAAAGGATACACTTTATCTAATAAAAAATTAATTAATACTGGCTTCCAATTTGTTAACAATCTCGAGTCATGTATTCAGGAAATGATAACTAAGTGGTCATATGAAAAATTTGATCATAACTTAGAGCATACCTCTAAAGGTGTAAGAGAATTTATTGATGAAAGAGGTAAAATTAGCAATTATGACTTACCAGAACCAATAAACATGATTGGTTATATAGAATCAAAAAAAGGTACGATGAGGGCAAACCATTTTCATCCAGTTCAAGAACAAAAATGTTTACTAATTAAGGGTCAATTTATAAGTATTTATAAAGATCTTGTTGATGGGAAGTCTACAAAAGTAACACATGTTGTAAATGAGGGTGAGATGATTGTAACCCAACCAAATGTAGCTCATACTATGGTTTTTACTGAGGATACTATTTTTTTAAATCTTGTGCGTGGAGAAAGAGAGCACGAGAATTATGGTATTACACATACCATACCTTATAAGTTTGTAGATGATGAGGAAAAAGATTTATTAAGTTCAATTTATAGATTTGATTGTAGGTGCTGTGGCTCAAAAAATCTTAAAAGAGTACTATCTTTAGGATATCAACCATTAGCAAATAATCTTTTAGAAAATATAAATGATAAAAGTAAAGTTTATCCTTTAGAATTAAATGTATGCGTAGAATGTTTCAATTGTCAACTATCTGTTGCAGTAGATAGTGATGAGATGTTTTCCAATTATCTATATCAATCTTCTACAGCTCATTCTTTTAGAGAACATTTTGCCCAAGCAGCAAAAAAATATATTAAAGATTTTGAACTTGATGCACAATCATACATTATAGATGTAGGAAGTAATGATGGTATTGGACTAAAGCCATTTGTAGACTTGGGTTTTAAAAATGTTCAAGGAATTGAACCAGCAAAAAATTTAGCTGAATTGGCTAATAAAAATGGAATAAATACTTTTCATGGATATTTAGGTGACAAAGCATTAAATCCGATTAGAAATGGAGCTGATTTATTATTAGCTTCAAATGTTTTTGCACATGCAGATGATTTAAAATCTATGGCCGAATCAATGAAAAGTTTAATTAAGCCCAATGGAAAAATAATAATAGAAGTTCAATATCTGTTAAATACTATTAGAGATTTAACATTTGACAATATTTATCATGAACATACAAATTATTGGTCTTTATCATCACTAGATTTGTTTTTTGAAAAGCTTGATCTTAAAATTTTTAAAGCAGAAAAAATCGATACACACGGTGGCTCTATAAGAGTTTATATTAGTCCAGATAAAAATATTTTATTAGATAAATCAATCAAAACTTTACTTGATGAAGAAAAAAATTTTGGTTTAGGGAAATTGTCAACTTATTTAGAATTTGGAAAGAAAATTCAAAATTTAAAAAATAAAGTAATTAATAATATTAAAAAATTAAAAGATAAAAATGAAAATATTGTAGGATATGGGGCTCCTGCTAAAGCAACAACAGCACTAAATTTTTTTAATATTGGCAAAGAAATAAAATATATTATTGAAGATAATGAGTTAAAACATGGTAAATTTGTGCCAGGTGTAAAAATTCCAATTATTTCAAAAGATAATCTAACTGTTAAAGATCCACAGATATTAGTTTTAGCTTGGAATTTTTATGAAGAAATTAAGATTAAAAATAATAAGTTGTTCAAAGATATAATTAATATAAAAGATCTTGAAAAAGATTAAATAAATTTAAAACTATTTAAAAAAACTAATGAAAAAAATACTTATTACGGGTGGTGCAGGTTATATTGGTTCCAAATTAGCTACACGCCTTTTAAATATGAATTATGAGGTGACAATACTAGATGATCTAATGTTTTCAGATGACTCTTTAAATCATCTTTTTACAAATAAAAATTTGAAATTTTTTAAAGGTGATACAAATAATAATAAATTTATCAAGAAACACTTAATAGGCAAAGATATAGTGATACCACTAGCAGCATTAGTTGGAGCACCTTTGTGTGAAAAATTCAAAAAACTTGCAATTAAAACTAATTTAAACGCGATTGAATATTTAGTAAAAAATTTGAAGAACAAACAAAAAATAATTTATCCGACAACAAATTCTGGTTATGGAATTGGTGAAAAAAATAAATATTGTGATGAAAACTCTCCTTTAAACCCCATATCCTTGTACGGTAGAACAAAATCACAAGCTGAAAAAAAAGTTCTTACTTTTAAAAACTCAGTATGCTTTAGACTAGCTACTATTTTTGGGTATTCATACCGAATGAGAACAGATCTACTGGTAAATAATTTTGTATATAGGGCTATTAAAGAAAAAAAATTATCTTTATTTCAGCCACATTTTAGAAGAAACTATATTCATGTAGAAGATGTTGTTAGTGCTTTTATTTTTGCAATAGAAAACTTTTCAAAAGTTAAAGGTGAAATTTTTAACCTTGGCCTATCTTCTGCAAATTTAACAAAACTACAATTGGCCCAAAAAATTAAAAAACAAGTGCCTGAATTAAAAATTAAGATAGTCCATAATAAAAAAGACCCAGATCAAAGAGATTATTTTGTAAGTAACAGAAAAATAGAAAAATTAGGGTTCAAAGCAAGAGTTAATATTGATGATGGTATTGCTGAGTTAGTCAAAATATTTAGATATTCAAAAACAAAGATTAAAAATAATTATTAATAAACTTACTTATTTATTTTTAACACATATAAGAATTTCATTGACATAACTATACTCTTAAATAGTTTAAAAAAAGAATTTTTAGTTTTTCCACTCTTTCTTTCGTCAAAGTTGACAGGAATTTCAATTATTTTCATATTACTTTTTTTTGCTTTTATAGAGTGTTCCCAAAAAAAAGATGGATGTTTGTAATTATTTGTTTTAATTTTAAAAGTAGATGGAAATATTCTCAAAGAATGAGAAATATCAATAGCTATTATATTAAATATTTTAGATATTAAAATATTTAATGATTTGCTAAAAAAAATTTTTATTTTAGAAACTCCTCTAATTCTTGAATTTTTAATATATCTACTACCAATAACCAAGGTATTATCATCTTTATTTTTAATCATATTTTTTAAAAAGCTATTATCAACTGAATTATCAGCATCTAAGAATAAGATATATTTTCCTTTAGATAAATCAACTCCCTGTTTTAGAGCATATCCTAACCCTCTTTTTTTTTTTGAAATAATTAATTTTATTGTTTTTAGTCTCTTTTTATAATTTTCAATTTTTGCAATTGTTCCATCAGTACTTTTGTCATCTACAAAAATAATTTCATATTTAATCTCTATTTCTTTAAATAATTTTTTTAAACGAAAGATAGTTTGATCTATATTAGATATTTCGTTCAGTGTAGGTACTATTACGCTAATCAATTTTATAACCTTTTATTTTTCCAATATTTCATAGTATTATCTAAATCTTTAAAAAAATTGAATTTCATATTCATTTTTAAAACATTGTTTATTTTAGTAACATTAAGTTTAGCAAAATTGGGAAATTTAAATTCATTTGTGAAAATTATCTTTTTCTTTTTCTTCTCTTTTTTATTTAAATAATTTATTACATTTATAATTTTAATTTGCTTATTTGTACCCACATTATAAATTCCTGTTTTTATTTTAGATTTAATTATTAATAATAAAATTTTTACTAAATCTTTGACACACATCATCTCCCTTGCATCATGAATAGTACCTCTCATAACAATTATTTTATTTTTGGAGGTTATTTTTTTAATTAAGTCAAAAATCACCTGTCTTTTCAATCCTTCTCCAAATATTGAGCATAATCTTAATGTTATTATGTTTAATTTAAAATTTTTTGAGTAAAATAAGCATTGCTGTTCAGCATTTATTTTAGAAAGAGCATAGTAGGACTCTGGATTTAATTTTGTACAATTTTCTTTCACACTTTTTTCCTTGATAGACCCATAAACGCCTATGGAAGATGAATATATTATTTTACCTTCAAATTTATTTTGTTTAGCTGCTTCAAGAAAATTTTGTAAAAATATATTATTTTTTTTAATATCTAGTAAATGATCATTTTTTGAAAATAGTGGATATGAGTTTCCACTTAAAAAAAATATATCATCTGGATTATGCTTTTTTATTAATTTTTTAAAATTATATAATGTGTAATTAATGCAAGTATTTTTGAATTCTTTTTTTTGTGTAGTATATCGAAATACTTTATATTTATTTGCAATTAAGTGATTATAGAGTTCATTACCTACAAATCCATATCCACCAAAGATTAAAATAGTTTTCATTAATTAAGAATAAAAATTTTTAATTTTTTTATAACTTTTGTTCTGGATAAAACCTATCTTTAAGTTCGATTATCATTTCATTTAACATAGTTTCAAATGTATAACTAGGCTTCCATTTTAATATTTTCATAGCTTTTTTTGGATCACCTTTAAGATGGTGTAATTCATTTGGTCTAATATATCTTTTATTTATCTTTATATAATTCTTATAATTTTTTAGTTCTAATTTCTTAAAAACATAGCTTAAGACATCCCTTACTGATTTTGCTTTACCAGTTGAAATTACAAAATCTTGTGGTTTTTTTTGCTGCAACATCATCCACATTGCTTTAACATAATCTTTAGCATGCCCCCAATCTCGTTTTGCATCTAAATTTCCAAGTTCTATATATTTTTTATTATTAAACTTTATATCCAAGGCTCCTTTTACAATTTTTGCAGTCACAAAATTTAAGCCTCTTCTGGGTGATTCGTGGTTAAATAAAATTCCATTGGTTGCAAATAAATCATAGCTTTTTCTGTAAATTTTTACAAAATGATAGGCTGCATGTTTTGCAACTCCATAAGGACTTACAGGCTCCATTATAGAATCTTCATTAATTTTACCTTCCTTATTATAATTTCCATAAATTTCTGAAGTTGCTGCGTTATAAAATTTTGATGATGGACTGTATGCTTTTACAGATTCCAAAACATTTAATGTTCCAATGCAGTCAATTTGTGTTGTTAAAAATGGTGACTTAAATGAAATACCAACATGAGATTGTGCAGCTAGATGATAAACTTCATGAGGCTTTATTTTTTTAATTATTTCATCAATATTAGATTTATCTAGTATATCACCATAAGATAATTTTATTTTTGAAAGGATTTTTTCAATCCGTAATGTTTGCAGTTCAGGGCTTGATCTTCGAGGTAATATTCCATAAACAATATAATTTTTTTTTAATAAAAATTCTGCAAGGTAAGAGCCATCTTGACCTCCTATACCCGTTATTAATGCTTTTTTTTTCATAAGGCTAAATTTTTTATAGAATAATTTTAGTAATAGTGTAAATAAAATTATATACAATTTAAAAAATGATCAAATATCCACTTATTCATTCAACCTGGAATAAAGATGAATTTAAAGCTATAAATAAAGTAGTTAAAACTGGCATGTTTACAATGGGTAAAAATGTCAGTGAGTTTGAAAAAAAATTCGCAAAATATCAAGGAAAAAAATATGGAGTGATGGTAAATTCTGGATCATCAGCAAATCTTGTGTCTGTAGCTTCGTTATTTTATAAAAAAAAAAATCCACTAAAGAGAGGTGATGAGGTTATTGTCCCTGCAGTATCATGGAGCACTACATATGCCCCATTACAACAACTTGGATTAAAGATAAAGTTAGTTGATATAGAATTAGATACTTTCAATGTAGATTTTGAAAAACTTAAAAAGGCAGTAACTAAAAAAACAAAATTGATAGTTGCTGTCAGTTTATTGGGAATTCCAGCAGAACTTCAAAAAATGAAAAAACTATGTAAAGAAAGAAACATTCTTTTTTTTGAAGATAACTGCGAAAGCTTAGGTGCTGAAATTAATAAAAAAAAAACAGGATCCTTTGGAGATTTAGCCAGTCATAGTTTCTTTTTCTCTCATCATATTTGCACTATGGAAGGTGGAATGGTTGTAACGGATGATTTTGAGTTATATTGTTTAATGAGGGTATTAAGAGCTCATGGTTGGTCAAGAGATCTTCCAAAAAAAAATCCATTAATTAAGCTTAAAAAAAATGATTTTTATGAACAATATAAGTTTATCTTACCAGGATTTAATTTAAGGCCTGGTGAAATGCATGCTGCTGTTGGGTTGGTTCAATTAAAAAAGATTAATTTTTTAATCAACATGAGAATAAAAAATTTAAGGCTATTTCAAAAGTACTTTAATAAAGATGAAAATTTTATAATACCCAAAACTAAATATAAAAGTTCAAGTTTTGCTTTTCCAATGATTATCAAAAATAAAGATCCAAATTTTAAACTAAAAATATTTAAAGCACTTAAGAAAAATAAAATTGACTTTAGGTTAGTAACTGGGGGATGTTTTACCAATCAGAAATATGCGAAATTATTTGACTATACAGTATTTGATAACTTAAAAAATTCAGAACTCCTACACAATCAAGGTTTTTTTGTGGGAAATGCAAGCACTGATCTATCAAAGCAAATTAAAAAACTTCATGATGTTTTGTCTAATATTATCTAATGAGGAATTTTAAAAGGGCTTTAATTACCGGCATCTCAGGTTCGGGTGGAAGCTATTTAGCTGAATATATAATAAAAAATCAAACAAAAACAAAGGTGTTTGGCATATATAGGAATAAAACAGAAAATCTTACTCAAATAATAAAAAAGAGGTCTAATTTAATTAGATGTGATTTAAATAATTTTAAAAAAGTTTTTAATTCAATCAAAAAAATAAAACCTGATGTAATTTTTCACCTTGCATCAAATGCAGATGTAAAAAAATCCTTCGATTACCCAATGGAGATTATTAATAATAATAATAATTGTACGCTAAACTTACTTGAGGCAGTGAGAAAACTAAAAATTAATCCAATTATTCAGATTTGTAGTACTTCAGAAGTTTATGGTATAGTAAAAAAAAAAGAAACACCTATCAAAGAATCAAATCCATTTAGGCCTGCAAGTCCCTATGCTGTTTCAAAAGCTTTTCAGGATTTAATTGCACAAAATTATCACAAGAATTATGGCCTTAGAATTATAATAACGAGAATGTTCACGTATTTAAACCCTCGAAGAAAAAATTTATTTGCTTCACATTGGGCAGATCAGGTTTCAAAAATAGAAATGGGTAAAATTAAGATTTTAAAGCATGGTAATTTAAAATCTACTAGAACAATTATAGACATTGATGATGCAATGAGGTCTTATTGGGTTGCAGCGAAAAAAGGTAAAATTGGTGAAATATATAATATTGGTGGAAATAAGATAATTGAGATTTCTAAATTTTTGGAAATTTTAAAAAAAAAATCAAAAGTAAAAATAACCACAATGATAGATAAAAACTTATTAAGAAAAACAGATGTTACTTTGCAAATCCCAGATGTAACAAAGTTTAAATTGCAAACAGGATGGAAGCCAAAAGTAAAATTTGAAGAGAGTGTAAATTCGCTTTTAAATGAGTTTAGGAAAAAAAATCAATAATATAATTATTAGTTTTTTTATGAAATGGATAATATTTTAAAAATCTACAAGACGATAGGTGATAAAAAAAACAAAATAAAATTATTTGTTTTTTTAATACTAATAAGTGCAATTTTAGAAATTCTAGGTGTTGCCATGGTGGTTCCAGTTTTAACTTTAATTCTTACATCTTCAGAAACTATTATAATCAATCTTGAATTTTTTAGTTTGCAAAATTTAAAATTTGATAAAGAAAGTTTATTAATAGGAACTGTAATTTTTATATTTTTTTTCTATTCATTGAAATCTATTTTTTTAGGATACTTTAACTACTGGAGATCTAAATTTATCTTTTCATTAAACGAAATCATAAGTGGTAAACTATTTAATATTTATCTATATCAACCATATAAATTTCATATTTCGAGGAATTCGTCGACATCAACACGTAATTTAATCGCTATTCAGAATTATGTTAGAAATATTGATCAATGTGCACATTTAATTACTGAACTCATTATTTTATTTAGTTTTTTAATTGTACTATTTCTTTATGAGCCAATGATAACTATTTATATGTCAGTTATAGCTTTAGTATTTGGTACTATTTATATTAAGATTGTAAATCCAATAAATTTTAGAGTTGGACAAGATAGTCACAAATCAACACAAAGTATTATTCAAAATATTAATCAAGGTTTATTTGGTATAAAAGATATCAAATTATATGGAAGAGAAGAAGATTTTTTAAAATCTTTTAATTTGAATATTAAAAAATTTTCAAAATCTTTAACCATTTTTGAATTTTTGCAGCCATTGCCAAGAATTCTTTTGGAGTTTTTAGCTATTATATTAATTTTAACTACCGTCACAGCTTTATATTATTTAAAATATGAGAATAATGAGATTATTATATTTGTAGCCTTATTAGCTGCTGTTGGATTTAAATTAATACCTTCACTGAATAAAGTTTTATTCGCAATTCAACATTTAAAATATTATCTACCATTATCTGAAAATATTTATCAAGAGCTAAACTTAAAAATAACCAAAACAGCTTTAAATAATAAAAAAATACAATTTAACAATGAAATTGAACTTAAAAATTTAAATTTTAGTTATGGAGATAAGTTGATCTTAAAAAATATAGACCTAAAAATTAAAAAAAATAGTTCTATAGGAATTATAGGTAAAACAGGGTCCGGAAAAACTACTTTAATTAATATTCTTCTAGGCTTATTAGACGTAGACAATGGAAAAGTTACAGTTGATGAATATATATGTAATTTTAACAATAGATCATGGCAGGATAGAATAGGTTACGTGCCTCAAAATATTTATATTGTAGATGATACAATAAAAAAAAATATAGCCTTTGGTATCTCAGATGATCAAATTGATGATGATAAGATATTAAGATCTTTACAAATAGCTCAAATGGATCACTTTATCCATAAGCTATCAAATGGAGCAAATACAATGGTTGGTGAGAATGGTACACAGCTATCTGGTGGGCAAATTCAAAGACTTGGTATTGCAAGAGCAGTGTATAATGATCCGGAAATTTTGATTTTTGATGAACCATCTAGCTCGCTGGACCAAGAAACAGAAAATAGATTTATTGAAGCAATAAAGAAATTAAAAGTTGATAAAACTATTATTATTATTTCTCACAGAGAAAGTTCCTTAAGTTTTTGTGATGAGGTCTATAAACTAGATGAAGCTCAACTTTCAAATATAAGAAATGATAAAAATATTTAATTTAACAAAAACTATTTATCTAAATTATGCAATTAATTTATTCAGTATAAATATATTGGTAATTCTTCTTTACTTTTTTAATTTACAAAAATTAGTGAATGAAACAGCTATATTATCAAGTTTTGCAATAGTAGTTTGTCAAATATTTTCAGGAAATTCAAGATCTTTAGTTTTAGCAACAAAAAATTACATTAAAGCTGATAGTGTTATCACATTGAGGCTAATGCTTATTTTCCCAATTACTATATTTTGTTTATTTTTTTTATATCAATATAATTTCTCAGACTATTCTTTCGCAACATCAGTTTTTTGTTTAATAATATCTCAATGGATCTATGAAATTTTTTTATCCAAGAAAGAACTAATTTCAAAAAAAATTATTTTTAAGCATTTCATATTATCATCGGTTGTTTTTTTGTTAGTGATGCTAACTCTTTACTTAAAAAGTATATTTTATTTAAAGGTGGTTATTTTTGCATATTCCTTCAGCATTTTTTATTTTATTTTCAGTGTGCATTTTAAAAAAGATATTAGCATACCAAAAATTATTTTAGATATTAAAGCAATAATAAATTTATTAATATTTTCATCATATGGATCATCGCTATCGATAGCAATAAGCAATTTTTTCTTTAGATTTTTTTTAATAAAACTTCTAACAGAGGATTTAGCCAGTACACTAATTATTTGCTTTATGATTGGTTCTTTCCCAGTTTCTTTGTTTTCTCAAATAATAGGAGCATCCATGCTTCGACTTAAAATTAATTTTAGGAAACTTTTTAAAATATTTTTTATAATTTTTATTACAAGTATAAGCATTTCCTTTCTAGCTGTTGGGGACTTATTCAGTAAAGTAAACTTGGAAACTCTTGATATACAAAATTCAATTAAATTAACATTAGTGGCTTCATTTTTAGGAGTTTACCCAATGATGATGGGCTTATTTAGAAGACAATTCTTTCTAACAAATTCTTATAAAAGAGAAAGTTTTTTTTATTTAGATATTATTTATAGTTTGGCAATTATCTTAATTATACCCTTTTTATATATGCTAGATAATAGCAATTATTTTTGTTTTAGTTTTTTAATTAGTGGTTGTACTTGTTATCTTATTTATAATTTTTCAAAATATTTAAATAATCAAAAATTATTTAAAATCTTAATAATTTTAATACCTATCCCAGTATTTGTATTTTTTTTTGATCCACTTCAAAATTTTGACTTTAGCTTATTGAATTCTTCTAATTATTCAGAAACAAACACGAATAAGTTATTTTTTACGCCCCTACCAATTTCGTCTCTTTTAATAATACCTTTATTGCTTGGCCAATTGAACAATAAAGAAAATAAATCAATTACTATTTATTTTGTGGCTTTAAGTATTTTTTGTATGCTATTTGTTACCTCATATACTGAAAGGTTTAATTTCTCTAATTTTCTTAATTTAGCACAGTTTTTTTTACCAATGCTTGCAATAATTTGTGGTGAAATAATTGGATCAAATTCAAAATTAAAAGATAGAGTATTAAAACGTTTCTTCAAGGTTGCCATGATAATAATTATTTTACAGATATTATTTACACTAAGATTTAATACTGAAGGATTAAATCCTAATTTTATACTATTTTATATATATCAAACGGAACAGTATACTAGCCTTGCTTTAATAATAATAGTTTTTGTAAATTTGCAAAATTTGTATTTAAGAAATTATGATAAAAAATTTAATTATAAATATTATTTAGTATTAGTTATTATTTTAACTTATGTATATTTATCAAATGATGTAACTTTGTATATATATTCGACTATTTTTTTTATTACTCATTTATTATTAGTATCACGCTTTGTAAAAAACTATCTAATTCTAATATCTCTATTTTTTATTATGCTTCTTGGCATTAACTATTTAAATTATGATTATTCAAATTTTATGACGCATAGAATTGAGTGGTATAATACTTATTTTTTAGAAATAACCTCATCAATAAAAGGTTTTGTATTTGGTTCAAATATTGAGAATGAACTTTATAAAATTACCCCTGGAGTTTTTAATTATTATTTAGATTTTATATATAACTTTGGTTTTATATCTATAATTCCATTATTATTATTAATACTTCTAACAATACAAAAAATTATTAAACAAATAAAAAATAATGTAATTAGTTCTGAAAATTTATTTATTATAGTCGTTTTAATTGTTATTTTGTTTATTGACTCGTTTCTAAAAGTTTCTTTAAAACAACCTTATATAGGAATAATTATATATTTTTTATGGGGTATTTGTCTCTCAAACTTATCCAAAAAATTAAAAAATAGTTAATAATTAGGTTTAAAAACTATAATATATATATTTTTAAATAACCTTTCTTTAGTCAGTAGCAAACGATATAGGTTAGGCTATTATTTTTTATTAATACTTTTGTAATCTTTTTGTTTAATAAATATCGAAAAATAACCTGATATTACAATAAATAAAAAACCACCATTAAAATATCCAGCAGCCCTAAACATTTGTGTAATTAATATTCCAAATATAAAAACTTTATCAGCGTTTGTTAAATTACTTTTGACAAAAAAAGTAATAAATAAAAATAATAACAGCAAATTTAAATAACCAAATTCTGCAATTAATTTATTAAAATTGTTAGACCCATCATTATAATTCAAGGTTTTAAGTGTATCGTATGATTTAATCATTTTAGTTCTTTTAGCGTGTTCATATGCAGCACTTTGATAGTTTTGGAATCCATAACCTAAGGGATGGGTAGCAATGGCATCAAATGCAGTTATATAGTGATTTATATGAATAATAGTTGTTGCATTAACAGATTTGTTTAAAACAAAATCATCATTATTTACATTTTCAATAGTTTTTAACTCTTCTTTAACCTTTTTTATTTCTTCTTTTATTTTTATTTGAGGTTCACTTTGCTCTGTAATTTCTTGTGATTTACTTTGCTCTGTAATTTCTTGTGATTTACTTTGCTCTGTAATTTCTTGTGATTTACTTTGCTCTGTAATTTCTTGTG
>ENA-OSJC01000640-OSJC01000640.1-marine-metagenome-genome-assembly--contig:-NODE-640-length-32764-cov-6.058341_pt1 | contig 32764 bp, 28 predicted proteins | sample MGYA00237885_ERZ534234 | MGnify/ENA primary metagenome ERZ534234 (study PRJEB26413, sample SAMN06343907) | marine metagenome | isolation source: coastal waters | place: Atlantic Ocean: West Antarctic... | reverse complement strand
TTATATAGAATAAGATAAAATACAATAACCTTAGTGGTTTACACCAATACGCCTAATAACATTTAAAAATGTCATCCATAGTATTTTTATATCAAGCCAAAATGATTGCCGATGCATATACTCTTCATCAAATGCAACTTTTTCAATTATTGTTAATTCATCTCTTCCATTAACTTGCGCCCATCCAGTGATTCCAGGTATTAATTTTTCTACGCCCTTTTCATTACGTAAAGTGATTAATTTATTCTGGTTAAATAATGCCGGTCGAGGGCCTATAAAATTCATGTCGCCCTTAATAACTGAAAGTAACTGAGGTAATTCATCTAAACTAGTGGATCGTAAAAAAGAACCAATAGGAGATAAGAAAGAATTAGGATTTTCTAATAAATGAGTTGCTACAACTGGAGTGGTTATTTGCATCGTTCTAAACTTAGCCATTTTAAAAATTTTATTATCTTTCCCAACCCTTTCTGACCAATAAAGTGCAGGGCCTTTTGATGTAAATCGAATTGTTATAGCAATTATTAACAGGGGAGTAATTAACAGCACTAAAAGTACAATACTAAAAGATAAACTAAAAAGACGTTTCATTCATTTCCTTCAACCTTCTCTTTGCAACAAAACCTAAAGAACTTAATTTTTTTGAAGAATAACATTCATCACCAAGAAGTTTATTAATTTTATATTTAATTTTAGGGCTTATCTTAGCAACCATATAAAATAAATATTCTGGTACACTCCAATTAGGTATAGGTTTTCCAATAATTTTACACATAGATTTATATATATCACTAGAAGAATAATGCTCTCCATCTGTTGCAATAAATATTTCTCCTTTTGCGCGATAGTCTTCTGCAATTAGTATAATCGCTTCTACCACATCATCAACATGAATCATTGACCTCCTATTTTTAGTCCCTCGTAATGGTGGAAATAAGCCTTTGTTGATAGAGGATAACATTAACCTTAAATTCCCTTTCATAAAAGGACCATAAATCAATGTAGGCCTAATAATTGAAACGTGCATATCTGATTTTCTCCCTATCTCTAATAGTTTTAGCTCAGCTTCTCGTTTTGTTTTTCCATAAATACCTTCAGGCTCAGTCTGGTCGATTTCATTTGCACACTTTCCAGGAAGGGGTGTGCCGCCAGCTTTAGAACTACTTACAAAGACAAAAGATTTGACTCCATTATCTACAGCTGCCAGAGCCAAATCAATAGTTGCATTTACATTAACAGCATAATAGTTTGCTTCAATATTATAAGTATTATCTAAATCATGTGTAACACCTGCTAAATGAAAAACAGTATCAATAGACTCTAGAGCAGATAAAGGTATTTTATCAACGCCTAAATTACAAACTACTGTCTCAAATTCAGGATTAACTTTACGGGAAATTAAGCGAATATTACATTCAAAAGTACTTAATAATCCGACTAATCTTTGGCCTAAAAATCCAGTTCCACCAGTTATTAAATATTTATTCACTATTTAATTTATGAAGTAATGTGCAAATAGTAATATTATATTCTTCAATAGACTTTAAAATTGATATGTGGATAAAAAAAAATTGATTACTTCAAAAATATTAGATTTATTTGAACCAAACGATGAATATCATGAAAATATATTTATTGATGATTTTTGTTATTTTGGTCTAGATAAAAATCTATACTCTAATAAACCATATTCAATTATAGAACTCCCTACAAATGACAATCAAGAGCAAGATAACACATATGAATATTTAAAAAAAGTTCATGCTAAATTATTAAATGAACTACATTTAAGATTAAATTTGTATCATGGAGTTAATTACCAACTTAGATATTGGCGAATCATTATAGACCCTTGGCTTACGGTTTATATTAACAGTACTTATGAAAAATTTTATCGAATTAATGAAATTAATTTTGAAAATATTAATTTAGATTTCATATTTTTTAACAGCCTTAAGGACTATCCCACTTGCTATGAATATCAAGAATTTGAACACCAAATAAGATCAGTTTTATATTCTCAATATTTATATCAGAAAATTCTTTCCACAGAATATAAAGAACTCATTCAGGTAAAGGTTGAAGATCATTTTAAAGATACTAATTTTACTGATGAAATTAATTACATTAAAAAAATAAATTCGATTCAAATTTCTAATCAATTCACAATTAAAAAAAATGTAATAAAACCAATAATAATTTTATTAGATAAGATTTTATCCATATTCTTTTTTAAGTTTAAAACTGTTTTTATAGATATTAATATGCCTCGATTGACATATATTTGGATACAACTAAAATTACTTCAAATGCCTAGATTTTTTTTTAGTGACTTTACTTATAAAGGGGAAAAAAGTAAATTTGATAAGCACTTAAGGAATTCAATTCAAATTAACCTTAAAGCTTCAAATAAATTTGAACATTTTATTTATAAAGACATTGTTGATACACTCCCAATAAGTATTGTTGAAGATTTTAGTAAAATTCAAAAATCAATTGAAAAAATAAACATCGTTCCTAAAAATGTTGTTTTTGATAATGTACTTTATGGTAATTTTTATATTAGATTTTGGCTTGCTTTTTGCTCCTTAAATTCAAATATAAATCTGATTTCACATCAGCATGGAGGATCAATTCCTCAAAAAACAAAAGATTATGATTTTGAAGAAGAGATTTCAGATTTTCATGCAACTTGGCACACACCCATTCACACAAAAGATACACAATTACCTCCTATAAAATTATGTACAGCTCCCTCAATTAAAAAGAAAAAAGGAAAATCTTGCTTATTAGTTCCTTTTTCGAAACAATGGATTTTTCAAAGGTGCTTTGATTCAACTCCCCATGGTATTCACTCTATTGATCACATTAATCAATATGATATTTTTTTTCAAAATTTAAATACTGATATTCAAAAAAACTTCAGTATTAAGCCAGATCAAGACCTTGGTATGAATGAGGAAAAAATAATGAGAAAGTTAATTCCTGCAGCAAATTTTATAACAGATAGAAATTTATATAAAAGCTTTGAATTAGCTAAAATTATTATATGTACATATCCTGAAACAACTTTTATTGAAGCATTAGCCTCCGGCAGAACAACTATATTAGTTTTCCCACAAAATCATTGGAAATTTCACCCAAAATTTCAAGATTTAGTTAATAGGTTAGAAAAAGAAAATATTATTTTTTATGACCCTATAATAGCCGCTAATCATATAAATAAAATTTGGGATAATCCTTTATCTTGGTGGGATAGTCCAGAAACTAAAAAGTTGCGAGAATTAACATTTAAAGAGCTTGGTAATCCTAATGATAAAAACTGGATTAAAATTTGGAAGGAATTTCTTAATTAATATATGTGTGGATTTGTAGGATACCTTAGTAATCAGAGCTTTGATTTATCAAAAGCTTCAGAAAAAATATTCCATAGAGGGCCTGACTCTCAAAATATTACAAATGGAAAAAATTGGGCAGTTGCTTTTAATAGATTATCCATAATTGATCTATCTGAAAGTGCTATGCAACCTTTCAAGCATAATAAAGTTACAGTATATGTTAATGGAGAGATTTACAATTATCTTGAATTAAAGCAAGAATTTAATGACTCTTATGAATTCAAAACTTCAAGCGATTGTGAGGTTATTCCCTTATTATATGAAAAATATGGGATTGATTTTGTAAACAAAATTAATGGTTTCTTTTCTATTGTAATAATTGACGAGTTAAAAGACAAGTTTTTTTTAATACGAGATCGTTTTGGAAAAAAACCATTGTATTTTCATAAATGCTTAGATTCAATTTTATTTGGATCAGAAATAAAAGCTATAAAAGAAATTACAGATTTGAAAGTCAATAATGCAGCTATTGCATCAAATTTATACTCATGGTTCTTATTAGGCAATCAATCATTATACAAAGATGTATTTAATGTAAATCCAGGTTCATATCTTGAAATTAACCATAATTTTAGTATTAAAGAATATAAATGGTACCTACCAAAAATTAATAAGATTAACTATTCATATGATGAGATTGAAAAAAACTATAAGTATTTATTTGATGAGTCAATTAAGTTAAGACTTAGAAGTGATGTTGACGTTGGTATATTTCTAAGTGGTGGCTTAGACTCGATGTCAATAAACCACTCATTAGAGAAATATTCCAAAAAAACAATACATAAGTTTGTTGCAAAAATTGAAGGAAAGGAAAGTATTGAAAAAAATACAACTGACACTCAAATACTGAATAGATATTTAGACGAGCAAAAATCAAATATTTCCATCAGTAAAATTAATGCTGATTATTATAATAAGAATATTGTAAAAATTGCCTCAAACTATGAAAGATTATTTGTTAACTCTGGGGTTCTAATATTCTATGCATTGTCAGAACAAGCCAAACTCAATAATGTTAAAGTTATAATGACTGGGGCTGGTGGAGATGAAATTTTTGGAGGCTATTCATGGCAAAAGCCACCAAACTATATTCCTGATTTTCTTTTTAATTTGCTTATAAATAGTAAAAATTCAAACAACTTTGATTTCATAACAAAAAGTTTTGGAAGTGGCATCAGTAATAAAATTATTTCTTTAAATCTTCTATATAGGTTCGCTTTTCAAACTAAATCCTGGCATGCTCAATCTTTAAGTCCTTATTTTCAAGGCATAGTTAATAATAACAATGCAAAAAAAATGATTTCAAATATTTCAGAAGAATACTTTAATCATAGCTTTGAAATTGGGAAAAATGATATTCATAATAAGGTTAATTTTAGTAATATTTTTACTACAATAAATTCTCAGTTATATGATGCTGATATGGGAACAATGAATAATTCTATAGAAAATAGAGCTCCTTATCTAGATCATAATTTATTTGAGTTTATGCTCAGTGTTCCAACAAAATCAAAGTATATGAATTCAAAAAAAATTCTTCAAAGAAAATTAATGAAAAATTCTCTTCCTGACTATGTTATTAACGCACCAAAAAGTGGTCCAACAATGCCAGTTAACTTATGGTTTAATTCACTTAACAAGAATAATAGTATAAATAATTTTATTAAAAAAAATAATTATCTTGTTGCTGAACTATTATCAGAAAGCTTATATTCTGAAATTAAAAACGATCGTCACTTTATTTATAAACATAACTCACTTCCTGCATTTGCAATTATTTCATTTATCTTGTGGGCTAAAATAAATGTTGAGAATTCCATTAAAGATTACTCAACTCCATTGTTAGAAATTTGATATTTTTTCAGATTATTTAGATTTGAATCTGTATTTCAGCGTATTATAAATGATTACTCTAACGTCTGTAAATGAATGCTAGAGTGACAACTTTGCATATTCAATGTATATAAATTTAAGGTAAAAAAAATTGATTAAGAAATGTCTTTTTCCTGCAGCAGGATATGGTACTCGTTTTCTACCTGCAACTAAAGCAGTTCCTAAAGAAATGCTTCCAATTCTCACTAAGCCCTTATTGCAATATGGTGTCGAAGAGGCTCTTTCTGCTGGATTAACTAATATGGCTATTGTTACTGGTAGAGGCAAAAGATCGATTGAAGACCACTTTGATAATTCATTCGAACTTGAACATCAACTTCGTGGAACTTCTAAAAAGCATTACTTAGATGATATTAAAGCTGTTATAGAACGAGCTACATTCACCTATGTACGTCAAGATAAAAAATTAGGATTGGGTCATGCAATTTTGACAGGTATGCCTCTAATTGGAAAAGAGCCATTTGCAGTTATTCTAGCCGATGATTTGTGTGAATGTGGAGTAAATGGAGTAACTTCCGAAATGATTGAAATTTATAATAAATATCAATGCTCAGTTATTGCTGTTGAAGAAGTACCTTTTTCTCGAGTTCAAAGCTATGGAGTCATTTCTGGAAACTTAATTGATGGTTCAAATAATATTTACAGAGTAACAAATATGATTGAAAAGCCAAATTCTAGTGACTTGATTAAACTTATCGACAACAAAGATGATCCAAGTAAATCCAACTTTATGGCCATTATTGGAAGGTACATTCTAACGCCAGATATTTTTGACTTACTAAAAAATATAAAACCTGGAAAAAACGGAGAAATACAAATTACTGACGCCCTACTTGCGCAAGCATTAAATGGAAATGTTGTAGCATACAAGTTTAAAGGAAAACGTTTTGATTGTGGCAATATTGAAGGTTACGTTGAAGCCACCAATTATTTTGCAAAAAAAATAGGGATAAACAATATCTAGATAGGTAAAGATATTACTTTTTGTTAGCCTCTTTATTAAACGCTAGTAGGTCTACATTGGGTGATTGAATTTTGCCTTCTGGTACTAGTTTAGCAAGTATTCTCCTAATTTCTTCCAGATTAGTTTTAATACAAGAAATTTTTAATTCCTCTAAGATTGGCTTTAATAAAGTCCATTCAATTATTTCTTCTTCCGCTCTAAAAATCAGCGGATTTTCTGTTTTAATAATTGCTTTGGTTGCCAATATTTCTTCATAAAGCTTTTCTCCAGGCCTTAATCCTATGAATTTAATTTCTATATCACCATCTGGATTACTTTCGTCAGCTACCTGCAAGCCACTTAACTGAATCATTTTTGTTGCTAAATCAATAATTAGTATAGGCTTCCCCATGTCTAGTACAAATAAATTTCCCTCTTCTGACATTGCACTAGCTTGAATTACCAATTCAACTGCTTCTGAAATAGTCATAAAATATCGAACTATTCTAGGGTCGGTAACTGTTACAGGTCCACCACTTTTTATTTGTTTTTTGAACATAGGTATTACTGAGCCACTTGAATCTAGAACATTGCCAAACCGGACCATTGCAAAAGAAGTACTACTAGAAGTCATAGAAAGAGACTGTAGAATCAACTCTGCTATTCGCTTTGTTACTCCCATAATATTTGTAGGCCTAACTGCTTTATCAGTTGAAATTAATATAAATGTCTCAACTTTAGCATTAATTGCCGCTTGAGCAGCTACCATTGTTCCTATAGAATTATTTAGAACACCTTGGGATTGATTATATTCAACTAATGGAACATGTTTATATGCAGCAGCATGATATAAAGTTTGAATATTATAATATTCTAAAATGCATTTCATTCTAAACTCATCTGTAACAGAGCCTATTACTGGAAATATCTCAATATTAGAATGATTAAGGCTAATAAGCTCCTGCTCAATTTGATAGAGAGAAGACTCACTCATTTCAAAAAGAATAAGTTTTTTTGGTTTTAATAACAATATATGTCGACAAAGCTCTGAACCAATTGAGCCGCCAGCGCCAGTAACCATAACTATTTTGTTAGTAATTTTTCTTTTAAGTAGTTTTTTATTCGAATCTACAACACTCCTACCTAATAAATCTTTAATATCAACCTCTCGTAAATCCTCAATGATTACTTTGCCTTCGGCAATCTCAGACATAGCTGGCAGAGAACGAACCAACACTGAATAGGAGCCTAAAAAATTAATTATTTCATTTCTACGAGTAGGAGTTAAACTTGGCATCGCTAATAATATTTCTGACACATTATTTTTTTTAATTATTTTTTTTAAAGCATTTGGTGAAAATACTATTAATCCGTTAATTGATAGCTTATGTAATTCAGATGAATCATCAATAAATCCAATCGGCAAGTATTCAATAGATTGATTTAATGCAACAGCCAACTGTCTACCTGCTGACCCAGCGCCATAAATGATTACATTTTTTTTATTTTTACCCTTTCCTATTGGAGTTAATAGCTTGCTAGCAATCAAACGAATACTGACAATAGTTATTATAGATAGCATCCAATTAATCAAAATAACAGAACGTGGCATGCTATATATTGGGAAAAGATATAGAAGGACTCCACATATTAGTGAATATAAAGTAACTGCTTCAATAATTGAGCGCAATGAATCAAAAACTATGAAACGAATAGTTATTCTATAAACTCCAAATTGATAAAATATAGGTATGGATATTAAAGGCACGACAAAAAATTGCCAAATTATTATGGGGTTCTCTTGTTCTGTGAGACTGAATATATATATCTCTCCTAATCTAAGAGACATAGAAACAAACACTATTAAAATTAATAATATTGAGTCAATCAATACCATTATTAACTGCTTTTTAAGTCTAGGAAGTGAAAGAAAGTAACGAAGCATTTAGAACCCTATAATTAAATAAAAATCAGCGCATAAAAGTAACCCACTCTGCACATTATATGTATGTGTAATTATAATAGTTACTTTAGGAGTAATAAAACATAAAAAACTAAAATAACTATTTATCGATATGAAAAACTCAAAGAAGACTATTTCTAAAACTTAAATAATTGTTTTCTTTTCTTCATGTATCAAAAATTTAAATTTATAGCAATCATAAGAAGTGATTGTAAATTTGTGAACAAGCTACTTGAACAGTAAATTTATCGTTAAATAGTTTAAATCCATTATTGCCCTTCTCTTTCCTTAGGGTTTTTTTTGTAATCAAAATATTTAAATTCTTATTAAACTCCTCCTCATTGCCAGCTAATGAAACTAGCCCCACATTCTTATCAAGAATCATTTGAATTATTTCATTATTTTTATTTACAGATGCTAATATTGGTTTTGAAAGCTGCATATAGCCTATCATCTTTAGTGGATAATTATTAGACAACATTTTTTTGCCTAGGGAGACTAAGCCAATATCAGCATTAGACAAAATAGATAAATATGTTTTTCTATCAACTGAAGGCATCAAAATGATATTATTTATTTTTTTTCTATGAATAATATCTTTAATACTTTCAAATTGATTTCCACTACCAATAAGAATCAAAAGAGCCCTTTCATCAAGAATAGAATGATCAATCAAGCTTATCAATGATAAAAGATCTTGGGCATCTCCCATATTGCCGCCATATACGATATTTACTTTGTTGTTGTTAGTTATATTTTGATGCAATCTAGTGTCTGCTTGATTAGCAACAGCGCCCCAATTATTTAATATTTCTATCTTTATTGATTTTTCAAGTCCATATTTTTCAAAATACTCATAATCAGCTTTAGCTTCTATCCCAATTATGTCAACAACACTATATAGTTTTCTTTCAATAAATTTAAAATAATTATAAAGAACTCCTTTTTTAAGCAATCCAGTGTCTAAAGCCCATTTTGGAAATATATCCCTAACAATCAAATAGGCTTTAGAATTATATTCAACCTTTAGCCATTTAATGGCTGATCCATAAAAAATAGAGGGCGAATAGCAAATAATTCCGTCACATTTAATATTTTTAAGCTTCTTTAAATTATTTATAATTTTATTAGAATAACGATATTCAGCCCATAATCTTCCAATCATTCCAAATTGTCTAGTTATAGTTCTAATCCTTATAATTTGTATGTTATTTTCAAATGTTACTAGACAGTCTATATTTTGATTATTAACAAAAGTTATAATCGTTACTTTATGCCCTTGCTTTATTAGCTGATCAGCTAAGTCGCCCACTATTATTGATCCTGATTTAATAATAGGGTGGTAATAATCAGTCAATATAACAAAATTCATACGTTTATATTACGCCTAACTAATATTGAAAAATTATTTACTATTAATAAAATGCCAGAAAAACTTACATATTTTAGATTTAAATTGGATTTTTTTTAATATTGTTTCCAAACAACTCGCTTAACGTAGTCAGTATAACTATGAATAATACGCACAACTTTATCAGAAACATTTGGCATGCTGTAATCTTGCACTTCTCGTAATAATCTTTTTTGCCCCTTAGGCTGACCATTTAAAATTTCTAAAGCCTGCATTACTCGATTAAACTCTAAGCCAACCATCATAACAGATGCCTCTTCCATACCCTCTGGTCTTTCATGCGCCTCTCGAATATTAAGAGCAGGAAAATTGAGAATAGATGACTCTTCATTAATGGTTCCACTATCAGATAGCACAGCTTTTGCAGAAACTTGAAGTTTATTATAATCATTAAACCCCAATGGTTTTAAAAGCTTAATTTGAGGGTGAAACTTAACACTGAGAGTATCAATTCGTTTTTGCGTCCTTGGATGAGAAGATACAATAATTGGCATTTTATAATGTTCTGCAATACCATTAAGTATATTAACTAATTTTTGAAAATTATTATCAGAATCAATATTCTCTTCTCTATGGGCACTAATAACAAAAAATTCATCTTTTTCCAGTTTAAGTCTCTCAAGTATATTAGAAGAGTCAATATTTTTTTTATAATAGCTTAAAACCTCATTTAATGGACTACCTGTTTTAATTATCATGTCTGCAGGCAACCCTTCACGAATTAAATATTCTCGCGCTATGGAGCTGTAAGTCAAATTAATATCGGCTGTATGATCCACAATCCTTCTATTGATTTCTTCAGGGACTCGCTGATCAAAACAACGATTGCCTGCCTCCATATGAAATATTGGGATTTTTCTTCTTTTAGCAGGTATTACAGCCATACTACTATTAGTATCACCAAGTACAAGTAATGCGTCAGGGGCCACTATATCTAAAACCTCATCAACTGCAATAATAATCTTGCCAATTGTTTCAGCAGAAGTCTTTCCAGCAGCCTTAAGTGAGAAATCTGGGGCCCTAATCCCCAAATCATTAAAAAATATTTCATTTAACTCATAATCATAATTTTGTCCAGTGTGAACTAATACATGATCGCAAAATTGATCTAGCTTAGGGATTACTCTTGATAGTCTTATAATTTCAGGTCTGGTTCCAACAATAGTTACTACTTTCATTTTTTTCATTCTATACCTCACATGCAATAGTGTCTGGATTATCTCTATCAAAAATTTCATTAGCCCAAAGCATAACTATGAGATCCTCATTACCAATATTAGTAATATTATGAGCCCATCCTGGAATAGTATCAACAATAGTCGGGTTATTACTATTTATACTTATTTCATAATTTTCATTAGTAACTACATTTCTGAACCTGAAGCAAGCAGTGCCTTTTATTACGATAAATTTCTCTGTTTTAGAGTGATGGTAGTGATCACCTCTAGTTACTCCAGGATAAGCACTAAAAAAAGAGAATTGTCCATTTTTTTGGGTTTTAAGGATTTCAGAAAAGGTGCCACGCTCATCAGTATAAGTAGGCACAGAATAGGAGAATTTATCTGGCAGCAGGTAACTTACATAAGTAGAATAAAGCGCTCGAGTAAAGCCAGACCCAACATTTTCTAATATAAGAGTGGAGCGTGAATTGCTAAAATTTTTAATTTGTTCAGCCAATTTTCCAACTGAAATTCTGTACTCTGGTTGTACAGAAATTTTTAAACTACTTTTATTTTGATTTTGGATTGAGTCAATAAATTCTGCAACTAAGTCATCTATATAAACTAGGGTTAATTCTTTAAGGTGATCATCAATTTGGATCGGTAAATCTTGTGCTATATTATGACAAAATGTAGCAACAACTGAATTATAATGTGGCTTACACCATTTTCCAAAGACACCTGGTAAACGATATATAAATACAGGATTTTTTGTTTCTATGGCAAGCTTTTCAAGAGCTACTTCAGCAGTACGCTTACTCTCACCATATGGATTTGCATATCCAGCTTGAATAGACGAAGCAAATATAATAGGAATTTTTCGAGATAAAGAGCGTATAACATCGCAAATTGATTGAGTTAATTCTGCATTATTTATCCTAAATTCTGAAACATCCTCAGCTCGATTTTCTCCAGCTAAATGTATAATAGCATCGGCGCGTTCAACTAAGTCTGGTAACTCGCCAATAGTGTTTTCTCGGGAGAAGGTTTCGATACTATAACCTTTTAATTCATTTAGATGAACTACTAGATTTTTCCCTATGAAGCCATTTGATCCTGTCACAAGTACACGCATACTATTCTTCTGGATCAATAATTTCACCTCGAACTGAAGCCTGAATAAAACTTAACTTATTTAGCAAATTTTTCATGCCTTCGAGATCTAACTGTGTTGTATTATCAGAATTATACTCAACTGAATTTGTAATTTTTTCTTCACCTTTTTCAGTATATCTATCATAATTTAAATCTCTCAAATCTGGAGGAATCTTAAAGTAACTATCATGATCTATAGCACAAGCCATTTCCTCTCTAGAGAGTAATGACTCGAATCGCTTCTCTCCATGCCTTGTTCCAATGACTCTTACAGGATAACCACTCTTTCCCATTGATTCACAAAGAGACTGTGCTAAAACGCCCATTGAGACTGCAGGTGCTTTTTGTACAAAAATATCTCCTGGAGCTCCATTCTTAAAAGCATACAAAACTAAATCAACAGCGTCATCCAAAGTCATCATAAATCTAGTCATATTTGGATCCGTAACCGTTAGCTCTTTGTTATCTTGTATCAACTTAACAAACAATGGGATTACTGAACCACGAGATGCCATTACATTACCATAACGTGTAACACAAATAACAGTTTTGGCACTCTCACGGGACTTAGATACTGCAACTTTTTCCATCATAGCTTTACTAATTCCCATAGCATTAATAGGATAAACAGCTTTATCTGTACTTAAACAGATGACTTTTTTTATTCCACATTCAATAGCTAACTCCAATACATTCTCTGTACCTATAACATTAGTCTTAACTGCTTGCATTGGATAAAATTCACAGGATGGAACTTGTTTGAGTGCAGCCGCATGAAAGACATAGTCCACTCCTCGCATAGCTGATCGCAAGCTATCATTATCACGGACATCACCAATATAAAACTTTAGCTTGTGATTGCTGAATTTCTTACGCATATCTTCTTGCTTTTTTTCGTCACGGCTAAAAATACGTATTTCAGCAATATTAGAGTTTAAAAACCGGCGCAATATGGCATTTCCAAAAGAGCCAGTTCCTCCAGTTATCAACAAAATTTTATTTTTAAACATAATGAATTTTTTTTTAGCTCACAATAACTTTATAGTCCATTATAGAGTAGAATTTTTTTTAAATAGAATTTGCTTATTAATAAAATTAAATATTTACTTTAGTTCAACCAATTAATAAACATAAACTAATTTAAAAAAGAAGCTTTTTTCTATTAATGCTTATGATGATTTATAAGCATTGATGAATAAATATAGAGTAATAGAATTAAGTCATTTGTGAAGTATTAATATAGTCTCAGGCGCAATTTAGCTCTTTTTTCTAGTGAGGAAAAAACTTTCTTTTTGAGAACGTTTTGTTTCTATAAAAAAGATCATTACTCTATCTCCTTCAACAATTCAATTATATTTTTAATTACTTATATGCTTGAACTCTCATAAAGTCAACTGTTTTAGATAGACCAGTGTCAATAGGGGTCATTTGATTCAAATCAACTTTTAATAATTCAACCATTTTATTAATTGTTCCATTCGACTGTTTGGGGTCACCCAGAGGTAGTTTTTGATAGTTTTTATCAACACTAACCCCTATTTTCTTAATTAACATATTGGCTAGTTCATTTATTGTTATAGATCTTCCAGTCAAGACATTAGAATGCTCACAAATAGAAGTGTTACTTACAGTTAATATTGACTTAAAGATTATGTCAACGACATCCTTTACATAAATAAAGTCACGGGTTTGATTCCCTCCATTAATTGTGATAGCCTCCTTACGTAATAAACTATCGATAAATTTAGATATAACACCAGAATAGTAGCTAGTAGAATCTTGACGAGGGCCATATACATTAAAAAATCTTAAGCCAATACTAGGAAGTTGATAAAGTTTAAAAGCGGTTTTAGCATAAATTTCCATGACATACTTGTCAGTTGCATAAGGTGTTAAAAGATCAACTCTTGGATTTATATCATCTCCTAATTCAAGATTACCATAGACAGCTGAAGAGGATGCAAAGACTAATGGAACCCGATTAATCCTGCAATAATCAATCACCTTAATTGTCCCCATGATATTTGAAGAGGAGCTACTACCAAAACTTTCAACAGAAATAGGAACCGATGGTTGCGCTGCTAAATGAACTAGGACATCAATTTTGGGTAGCTTATTAAAATCAAAAAACTCTATCTTTTCTTCGTAAAAACTAATAGCATCAATCACAGACGATAAATTAGAGATATATCCTGTACTTAAATTATCTATGACAGATACTGAATGACCTTTATTAACTAAATAATCACTCAAATTTGATCCTATAAAACCAGATCCTCCTGTAACTAATATATTCATATATAAATACTTATTTTGTTAAATTAATTTTCTTAATAATTGGTTTATTTTTTTATCAATCTCAGAATATACTTCATACTCTTTTGATTTTGATAATGCCAGTTTTTTATACATTAACCTGGTTTTCTCGTCATTCAGGTAAACCATAATACAGTCTGACAGCTCTTGAATGGAGTCTGGAGAGAAATATAATGCAGCATTACCACATGCTTCTGGCATTGCAGTTGTATTTGTCGTGATGATTGGGGCAGAGCAATTCATTGCTTCAATAAGCGTAGCAGCAAAATTTTCAAACGGAGAGGTAAAGACAAAAATCTTGCATTGAGAATATAACTCCCTTAAGCTCTTTTTTTCAACTTGACCTAAAAAAATTATAAACTTAGAAATTCCTAATTCATTCACCATTAATTTAAGTCTTTGATAATATTTTTCATCAGAAATTGAACCTGCAATCATCACATATAAATCTCTGTCATAAAGACGCAAATGGGAATATGCTTCAAGAAATAACTCTATATTTTTGTATGGATATAAGTGAGAAACTATTAAAATATATTCCTTGTAATCATTCTCAGCAAATATTTTTGACTCATATGTCTCAACGGGTTTAAAAAATTCATGATGGCCCCTATGAAGTACAGATGATTTTTCTTTTTTTTGCTTGTACTTTTTTAAAAATAAATTCCTCGTGTAATCTGATTCAAAAATAACAAAATCTGAAGTACGTGAAGAAAATATCATCAGATATTTGGTAATATAAATTTTAATTTTTTCTTTCATACTATATGAAGAAATAAATTTATTTTCAAATGGACCTATTGTGCCAATCCATTGTGTTTTTATTCTAGTATTAAATATAGGAGATATATTTCCAGGACAAAACAATATATCTATACGATTTAAAATTAATAAAATTGGTAAAACAATTTGCGCCCAAATAGTTCGAATCACAATTGATTTATTTGAAAAAAAAACATTTTTAAGAATTACTTTTTCTTCATTAGTATTTTCAAATAAATATAAATTATCTTTAGTTGTGAAGAAAACTACTTTATTAAAATCATAAGAATCGATATTCTTAATTATTTCTTTTATTTGTGATAAAGTTCCTCCAGTTGGCTGATAAGTTAGATCAACAGCTAGTATGCTCATATTTCTAGCCCCTATCTCTCAAAATTTTCTTTCTTATCCCAAATAGAATAAGAACTAATAAGGGCATAATCGGCCATAGGTAACGGTCATGGATATAAATATTTCCTGAAATGATGGTTAGATAAATTAATACAAAAGCAAGTAATGGTCCAAACGGCCCTCTCAAAGCCAATATTGGATTTTTTATAAAATAAATAATTGACCTATATTGAAATAGCAAGGCAATAATAATGGGAATTGTTGAAATATGATTTAGATTAAATTTACCTTGGTCCGAAATATATGGCGTAAATAAATTTTGTATTAAATCATAAAAAAAGCCAATAATTTTTAATGGTGCCATAAGTAAAGAACCTAGATAATATTTGTTATATTCAAAAGCTTTCATAGTAATGCCATCACTTTTAACTAATTCGACAGAACTTTCATAATTAACTAATGAAAGCCTATAACCATTAACTAACAGTATTATTACAATAAAAAAAATGAGTCTAGTTATGCTAACTTGATTTCGCTTGATAAGAAATCTTAAAGTTCCTAGCAATATGAAGGGATAACGAACAAAAGCTATAATAAAAATAGCAAAAAAATATGGAATAAAATTTCTAATTCTGCGTCTCTTAAGTGTGCAATAGTAAGCTATCATAGAAACCATAGCAAGCAAAAAAACTTCCTTATTAATCATTTGTGAAATATAAATAAGCATTGGATTCAGAAAATAAAGCCAACGAAAACTCATATTCATCCTAATAACATCCCTGCCTACCTTAACAAAAAATACATATGATATTATTATCAAAATATTATTTAAGATAAATGCAAAAAAGAAAATATTTTCAATTTCAAACCTGAATATTAGCCACAAAAAATAGTATATATAGCTAATGAGATAAGCATAACTCACTGTATAAGAGCCAGTTACTGAATTAGTGGTCGTAAAGCCTCCATCGATAAGTAAACTTAATTGTGGTACATATGCTTTAAGTGAATCCCCATTTAAAGCATAGTAAAAAAATTCAGAACACCCATTTTCTACGTAGCATACCCAGTTATTAGTGAAATACAAATAATAAATAATATTAAAAAACAAAAAACAAAAATAAGCAATTACAACTTTAGCATGTATTTTAAGAATTAAATTTGATTTTTTTTGATATATCGGCACCATGTATTTTTTTTATTTCTTCTCTAAAATTTATCTTTATGTAATGTTATAAATTTCGAATACTATTAAGCATTTATTTTTCATTCAATATAAAACTAGTTAGTTTTTTTAAAATAATTAGTGTTAATAATAAAAAAGTTCGAAATTTTAATCCACTTTTCCATAAACTAATATTTTAATAATAGTTAGAAAGCTATTATATTGTAACAAGTTTAATTAATCTAAAGCAATTCACTAGAGAGACCATTATTTTGTAATAGATAGTATTTTTTTCCATTTTGGCAAGCCTCTATCAATGTAAAAAAAATCTTTACCTTGATTATCTATTCGTTTTTTTAAAAAGTCACTATTTATTGCTTCTACTAACTCCTCTGATTTAGAAACAAAAATCACACCCTCATAGCCTATTAATGGACTTAAATTCAATGCATTTGGATTAAGAATTGTAACTATTGGCTTACCTGAAAAATAAGCATCCACCGCAGCAGAAGTTATACTGCCGGTATAAGCCAACGTACATTGTTGAATTAATAAATCTATAGGATCATTAGAAACTATCATAGGGATCTCAGGATAATCTTCTTTAAAGATTGGACATAGTGGGTGTGGTTTAATAATATACTTAATTGGCTTATCAATAGATTGAACTGAAATATTAAGCAGTTTCATTAACCTGTTTGTGTTTTCTTGAAGATAGTCACCTAGTACAAGGACTATTTTTTTTACATCTCTATTTTTAACAAAATAATTACTATCATTTTTTATATCTTCCAAATAAAGATAGCGTAAGGCTTCAATTTCAATCAAACGATGTTTAGGATAACCTCCCTCAAGAAATATCTTCTTTGCTGCAATACCGTTTACACCAACATAAGCTGGAAGTGGAAGATCGCACTTATCATTTCGCTTATAGCTTTCCTTATGAAAAAAATAACGTAAGTCCCAATAACGCACTGTTGAATGTAAGACTCCAATCAAACTATTTCCATGTCCTGTAGACTTCCAAGCATGGATAAATCCAAACTCCCATCCCTGGTTTTCCTGTAAATAAAATCCGATTTTTTGAGTTTGAACTTGGTGCATTGCTGACTCAAATAGATTTAGATATAGAAGATTAATGAGAGAGGACTGCCCCATTAAAGAATCATGAAAATCACTCTCAATTAATGGCCATAAATAACCATCAATCATTTTCATGTCAGAAGTTAAAGGTTTTTGTAAGAAGATTAACTTTAGCCAATCTCGCAAAACTTTTACTATTAATTTTAAACTTAAAAAGGAATGTAAGGTCACATGGACTTGACTTCCCTCATGTGTCTTATTAAAACTATTAATCAGCAATGCAGCTTCTTTTGTATTCTTAACAATTTCATCTTTAACATAAATATGAAGCCAGTTACTAACATACCTCTCATCACAAAGCATTTTTGGGAGGCTTTCCCAATAAGAGCTCTCAAAACTACCCTTATTTACCGCTTTAGGCTTTAGATTACAAAGATAAGAGACAAATAAAGTAGAAGCTTGTGACTTCTTCCATTCCACAACTCCAATTCCTTTTAAAGACCAATGAGTTATCAAATGATTAAAAAAAGAAACTGCTGCTTTTATAATTCTGGGCAGAAAATGAAAAACAAGTTTAGGTGATAATTTGTTATTGGATACTTCAATCAACCGCTTCAAGCTAAAGTCTAGTTTCATTTCTTCAGATAACAACCCAATAGAAATTGCCAATTGCTTATTAGATGAAACGAGTTTTATCTTTGTATATTTTTTTTTAGCAAGCCAATCTTTTAATGCCAGTATCTTTATTGCATTATCAATTTGAGGAGATTTAGCAAAATTACACTTCTCAGTTAAAAGAGTCATCCACCAATAGCTGAAACCAGGGCGCAGTTCAAGATGATCAACAACTCGCTTTCCATTAACCAGCACTTCACCTAAAGCATATATATACGTAAGATATTTTGATCTTAAATCTTCAGCATTCTTTTCTATTATCTTTTGTATTGAAAAAACATTATCTAAATCAGAATTCTCGTAGCTTTGCCAATTAAGTACATCATCATTACTTGGGAGTGATAGTTTTTCATCTGAATCCCAAACAAACAATATTTTTGATGATTTTTCTTGCACTTTAAATTTAATTATTATAATTAAGGTATAAAAAGATTCTTATTGTCTTCACCATACTACAAAAAATCTAAAGGATGTTTAGCATTTTCAAGGCCATCAATCGCTGCCCTACCCATAGCCAAAATTGCCTCTTCAGCACTCCCTCCAATATGAGGAGTTGCAAGAAAATTAGGAAGGTTTAACAACTCTCTATCTTGAGGTGGCTCATCAGCAAAAACATCAAAAGCTGCGCCAGCAAGTTGCTTTGTCTTTAATAATTTCTTAAGAGCTTTCTCATTGACTAAACCACCTCGAGCTGCATTAATAAGAATAGCCGAAGGCTTCATTAATGCAAGTCGCTCTGCATTTAATATACCTATAGTACTTTTGTCCAGAGGAAGGTGGAGAGTTACGATATCAGCTTTAGCCAATAATTCTTCCAACTTTATTGCTTTAATATCATATTCAGCATAAAAATCACCATAATTACGAATATCATTTACTAATATAGAACAACCAAAGGGTTGCAATAGTTTAACCAAATCCTTGCCTATATTACCACATCCAATGATTCCTACTGTTCGCCCAGAGAGCAACCCGCCTTTATGCTGACGCCAAGTACCAGTTAGAACTTCACGATTGGCAGCAATTATATGACGTAACATTAAAATAGCAAAAACTAATGTCAATTCTGCTGCTGAGCGCCGGTTGACACCACTTATCCAACCAAGCTTTTTTCCGTATTTATGCATAGCATCAAGGTCAATCATGTCAAGACCAACACCATATTTACCTATTACTTTTAGCTCGGGTAAACTTGAGAGAACGTAGTCATCCATCTTTTCAAGGGCTGTAATTGCTTTTTCATGACCACTTAGAAACTCGATTAGACTATCTCTCTCTAATTGGCGACCAGTATCATTAAAGGTTACCTGAGAGTATCTTGCAAGTAACTCAGCGCGGAGTACTTTGTTTTTTGAGAATGAACGTGAACATACTGCAACTTTTTCTTTTGTATTCATGTAATTGTTATTCCAACTGTATTAAACCATTACTAGCAATAATTTTCTGGGAGAGTTGAAAACGACCTGGTAAAATTTTAATATTTCCACCAGCACCTTCAACTATTGCCAAACCTGCTGCAACATCCCAAATCATTATATCTTCCTCTAAATATGCATCAGTAGAGCCTTTAGCTACTTGTAACAAGGAAAGAGATGCAGCTCCCAACATGCGAACTTTTCCAAATGAACTTACCATATTTAAAAAAGAATCTACTGCGATTTTAGAAAACTCAAATCTTGAAGGAAATCCTGTACATAACACAGCTTGACTTTTATCTTCAGTAGTAGATACATGAATCGGAATATCATCGATAAAAGCGCCAAATAGACTTCCACCCCATGCAAGCCTTAAAGATGGGTATTCGCTAATTACTCCAAAAACTGGTTTATTATCAAGCCACAAAGCAATTGAAACTGCGCAAGGAGCAACTCCCCTAACAAAGTTTACAGTTCCATCTAATGGATCAACCAGCCAGTAAAGCCCTTTATTTTGAAACTTACCATAGCTACTTGCCTCTTCACTAAGAATAGGAATTTCAGTTAACTTTAGGAAATCAAGAATTATCTCTTCAAGTTTTAAATCTGCTTCAGCCTTCATCTCTCTAGGAAAATCATCATCATACAAATAGCTTAATGAAGTAACGTCCATAGAAACTAAAGCTTGAGTTGCTTTTCCTGCAGCTTCTTTAGCAACAGCTATAAGATGTTCATAATTAACCATGGTATATAATACTATTCAAATAAAGGTTAGAAATATGTTGCATTATCATGAATATTTAAAGACCTTTTAGTAAAAAATTATATTTATCATTTTCATAAGCTCAATACATCAGGATCATTAATTGCATATGTTTTTCTCCATACAGGGTCAGCATAGTAAATCCTGTATACCAACTTCATAGTATTAAGTGCGTCCATTGAAGAGCCACTATCAATGGGCTTATTTCTCATTATGCAATCAGTAAACCTGTTAATTTCCTCCTCCCAAGAATGGTCATGATGATATTGTGTTAAATTTTCTTTAGGATTTCCATCATCATCATTACCTATTTTAGCTACTGTGAGTGTTTCATCACCATAACTTTTTGTACCCGATAAGATCCCCCCTAAAATGATACTACCTCGTTCCAAATTAATGTCCAGATTAAAACGATGGCGCCATTGTGTTGCCGACGAGTTAAACATTCCTACAACTCCTTCTGAAGTGCGCATTAATGCATATGCGTTGTCTTCGACCTTGTAACCCCAGTGACCATTGGAAATAAAGCTATGCACCTCGTTAAACTCACCAGCAAAAAGGCGCATAAGATCAACCATATGAATGCCTTGATCAAGTAGGATTCCACCTCCTGCAATTTCTCTTTTCGTTCGCCAATCTGGTTGATTAAAAGTAAGTAGTTTAGATTTACCATAAACACCACGCATATTGATAACACTTCCAAGCTCACCAGACTGAATTAACTTCAGTGCATCCTGAACGGACTCATGATAACGATGGTTAAACCCATACATTAACTTACTTTTAGTATGCTTTTTTTCGCACTCAATAACCTTCTGAATATCTTCAACAGTCCGTCCTGGTGGTTTTTCACAGAAAACATGCAGACCAAGATTCAATCCAGCTATTGTTACCTCCGGAGCAATATCATTGGTTAAACAAACAATCAAAATATCAAGCTTTTCTTTAAGTAGGTCTTGATATTTTGAATATGAACGAATACCTTTTGAAAATGGTTCATCCCCAACAAATGAGCGATCACAAACTGCAACAAGCTCCAAGTTTGTATTATGCTCTACACATTTTTTCCGACGCTTTCCTACAATCCCAAAACCAGCAATTCCAACCTTTAATTTACGCATATTTTTTCAATTCTAGAATTTTGAACACTTGACCTTACATACGAACTTAAGATATTGTGCTCTTTCATATCATCAAATAATCATTGATTGTTGAATCAGACTTCATTAATTCATCAACATCAGCTAATTCTTTTGGAGTGTCAACACCAATAGTAGTTAATTCAGTTAGCACCATACGAATCCGCCCACCAGACTCAAGAACCCGATTCATATCAACTGATTCAATTTGCTCAAGGCTGCTCTCTGGCATTTGGTTAAATCGCAATAAAACATCACGACGGAAAGCTATAATACCTGTTTGCATATACATCGGAATATCTTCAATCCCATTCCAGGGTGATGGCACAGGTTCACGCGAAAAATAAAGTGCATCATTTTTTTGATTAACTACAACTTTGACATTATTCTTATCAATAAATTGTTCATAGGTATTCAAACGCGACATAATATTAACAATTTCAACAGATGAATCTTTGAAATGAACCAAAGTCTCTTGAATAGTTTTTGGAGAAATCAATGGCTCATCCCCTTGAACCATTACTACCACATCTACTCTTTCTTTATTTGCAACTTCAATCTTTTTCATAGCTTCGGCAGTGCGAGTAGTAGCACGTGTATGACTAGTCTCGGTCATGACTGATGAGCCACCAATACTATGAATATAATCAGCAATATCTTCATTACAAGTCGCCACATAAGCATTATCCACCCCCAAAGCCATACGAGTACGATGATAGCAATGCCCAATCATAGGCATGCCATGAATTAATGCCATTGGTTTGTTTGGGAAACGACTGGCTTCTAGGCGAGCAGGAATAATTCCAATAGCTTTCATGAATTCACTATTCCCTTGCTACTGAAATCCCTTTGCGGGAAGAATCATCAAGAATACGAAAATCTACACTATAGCCAATAAAACTATAGCCTTCTGAAATAACTTGTCGCAATTGTTTTTGATCAGGCTCAACAATATGAATACCTGCTGGAAAATTCATTCTTAAACCTGTTTTCAATATATGATTAATTGCTTCTTTAAATTCTAGTCTTTCAAACTCTCCTGGCATACCCATTGAGCAGGACAGATCATAGGGTCCAATAATAAAACCATCTACTCCAGGCTCAGAAAATATTGCCTCCAAATTTTCAAGTGCGTCTTTATGCTCAATTTGAACAACCACAACTGGACTATCCTTTTGCCATTGTAAATAATCGGTAAACCCAGAGCCAAATTTTTGTGCTCGGGCCAACCCTACGCCCCTTATACCATGAGGCGCATAACGAGTAGCGGTAATAGCTTTTTTAGCGTCTTCAACAGAACAAACCATAGGCACGACTATACCATGTGCACCAGCATCCATAACTCGCTTTATTTGGTCTGGTTGGTTTGATGTCAATCTCACCAATGGTGCTACTCCACATAAATCAATAACACGTATTAACTCTCCAGCCTCAGCAATAGAAATTGTTGTATGCTCTAAGTCAATCACAAGCCAATCATACCCTGCAGATGCTAGAATTTCAGCAATGGAGGGATGAGGGATTGTAATCCAAGACCCTATGGTAAGTTCTTTTTTACGTAGTTTTTCTTTAAGCATTTAAACTCCAGCTCTCAGTCTATTATTAACATAAATTACATCAACCCAATCTGTTCTTCCATTCATAGGATTTTTTGAGATGTGGCTAATGTCATACAAATGGAAGCCTGCAGGAATCAAAAATTGCTCAATATCTGAAAAGGACAAGCTACGCTCATAATAATCATAAAAAATTAATTCAGTGATTACTACATCTATATCTGCCAATCGCCCTCCCAAACCTTCAAGAACCTGATTTTCAAAACCTTGAGTGTCTATTTTTAGAAGGTTAACACGATTAATATTTAGTCTTTCAAGGTAATCATCTAACCGAATAATTTTCACACTTCGCTCTTTATTTAGAGATTGCTCATATTCAGGTAAAGATTGAGGATTGTCATTTAATAAACTATTAAGGTGAATAGAGTCTTGGCTCTGAAGATTAATTTTATTAAAGCCAGATTGCCCTGTAGTTATATCATGTGAATAAAAGGTAGCTTGATCATTTGGCGCACTTCCAAGAGCACACTTATTTATTTCTACACTTTTCTCATGAAATTTACTTGCCACTTGCTCCAGCTCACTCCAACACTCATGCTGTGGCTCAAAACAGTGGACTATTGAATTCGGCCACCAGCCTTTAAATTCATCAAGAGTTGCTCCTACATTTGCACCAACGTCAAGAATCAATGGATGATCGTCTTTTATTAAAAATTTAATTGTTTTTTCTCGATTAAATTTTTGTAGGTAATCTGCAGTACGTTGCTGGTTTGTTAAATAGTCATTCATATGTTTTTTAAGTAATTTTTATTTATTAATATAATCAACTTTCTACTTCAAATCTTAGCTTTTCTAGAGCTGATACAACAGATTTTGTAATGTAATTAATTTCTTTTTTTGATAGCTCATCATGATTTGGAAGTGCCAACATATTATCGAAAAATTTATCAGTATTTGGACAGAAGCTTTCACCAAAGCCTGCTTTTACAAACATAGGATATCTATAAAGAGGATAGTATTGTACTACTGCTTTGATATTATATTCTTTAAATAATAAACCAATCACAGAGTCATTGTCAATCTTACTATTTGACTCTGTTTTTACAAATGCTGGTAGAGTATAGTAAACATTTTTATATCCTTTAGGTGTATCCTGAAATTTAATCTCATCTATGTGTTTTAGCCCATCTATTATTTCATTGGCTCTATCTATTCGTTTTTGAAGCAATGAGTCTATTCTTTTCAACACAGAAACTCCAACAGCACATTGAATTTCTCCTAAGCAAAAATTATAAGGCCAAAACCCGTTAATATCAAAATCAACATTTGACATAGCAGGTTTCCAATATTGCTCTTTATTTTCTTCATATTTTCTTAGGCCGTTATGCTTTAATCCATTTATCTTTTCTATCATTAATTTATCTTTCAGAACAAACATTCCCCCTTCACCAAGAGTAGTTAAGTGTTTATGAGAGTGAAAACTGAAGCAAGAAAAGTGTCCAAATGTTCCCGCTTTTTTTCCATGAATTTCAGCCCCTAATGCTTGAGCACAATCTTCTACAACTATAATTCCATGATAATTAGCAATCTTCATAATTTCAGTCATATCAGCCATCAACCCATATAAATGAACTACTACTATTACTTTGGTTGACGGGGTAATAAGACTTTTGATTGATTCAACTGAAATTACAAAAGTGTTAGGATCAATATCTGCCCAAACAATCTTAGAGCCAGTTCTAGCAAATGGTATAGCAGTTGCAGCGAAGGTATGTGCTGGTATGATAACTTCATCATTTTCACTAGTTCCTGACATTATTGCAGCCAATTCTAGTGCTGCTGTTCCACTTGAAACTGCAAAAGAAGCTACGTTTCCACTTAAATATTCTGAAAATTGTTCTTCAAAAGCTTTCTGGTAGTCCCCTTGCGTATAAGGATCAGCTTTTTCCATTGCTTTAATTACAATATTAATATCACTTTGCGAATAGCCATGACCACGCCCACTATTTTTAATTTCCATATATTTACCTATATTTTTCTTAAAAGCTCTATTACTTTTTCTTTTGGAAAAAGCTCCTTCCAATTCTCTCCAAAAGCATTTGATAAGGGAATGTTGTTTAGTAATGTAGCATCTGCCATCATTTCAAACTCTTTATCTGAAGTTCCTTCTAAAACATTACTAGGAAGATTAAAGTTCATCTTCTTAAGAATATCTTGGAATTCAACCACCTCTGGATAATATTCTTCAAGCTGATTAAAAGCTAAGCAAATTGCATAGCCATGATGAAAACCTTTAATTAAACTTAATCCATATGATAACGGATGGCATATTCCCACGTTAGAGTTAGCTATAGCCATTCCTCCAAAAGCTGAGGCAACCATTAACTTCTCATAATCCATTTCTCCAAGAAAAATTTCTCTAAGAAGGGCCAATGATTTATCCGCAAATGCTATTGTCATTGCATTATTATCTCTTCCACTAAGTGATTCAACACAATGGACATAATTATCCATACCAGTATAAATAAACTGATTTTTTGGAACTGTCTTAAGTAATAAAGGATCCAAAATAACTTGATCAAATATTGAATAATCACTATTAATTCCTAATTTTCTGATCCTGCTGGTAAGAACTGCGGTTCGAGAAACTTCAGCACCAGTACCTGCAAGCGTTGGAATCCCAACACTGTAAACACTTGGGTTTTTAACAAGATCCCAACCTTGGTAATCAACAGCACTTCCATCATTAGTTAAAAGAACAGCTATAGCTTTAGCAATATCCATTGTAGTTCCACCACCCATTCCAACAACCGCAACTATATCGCCAGAGTTTTTTGTGTCTTTAATATACAAAACAAGCTCATCAATATAATCTGCGTGAGGTTCACTTTCAGTGTTTATAAAGATAACCTCATCATTAGCCCTAACAGGCAAGGATGCAATTATATCTTTATCCTGAAAAAAATCATCAATTGCGAAAATTACAATTCCATTTTCTGACATTTTTTTTTCAAGTAATCCAGGTAATTCGTTTAGTGCATTATTTCCTAAAAAATAATTTTTTACATTAATAGCATTTTTCATATTATTACCTTTTGTTAATTATTTATTTATTTTTAAAAAATAGCCTAGCGAGGTCCATATCTTCGCTATCATCAACATCTAATGAGTGTTGTCGACTTAAAAGATATACAGCTGATTTTTTATTTAAAAAAACTTTATTTTTCAAAAACCATTTTGTATTACATATATATATTGCACCATCTTCAAAATACACATCTTGATAATGTTGTCTTGTTTTTATTGAGACACTATGATTTTTCTGATAAAAAAAATCAAGGTCACTATTGGACTTCATATGAAACATTTCAAATGGATGTTGTGATACCTTACACGCAGAAAACAAACTTTTTAGATTAGATTTTTCAAACTTTTCAATCGCTTTATCAATGTCTTGAGAATCCCTCATTGGGGATGTTGGTTGCAATAAAATAAAATTTAATGGTAGGTCTTTTTTATTAGTTTTATACCAATCTAAAAAGTGAGTCACTACTGCTGAAGTTGTACTTTTATCATCTGATAAAGATTCTGGCCTTATAAATGGAACTTTAACATCATAATTATTAGCCAAGCTGATAACATCTTTATCATCAGTAGATGTATAAACATCATCAATTAGATCTGAACTTTTAGCAGCAATAAAAGTATGAACCACCATAGGCAAGCCATTTAACTCTTGAATATTTTTTTTAATAATACCTTTTGAGTTTGCTCTCGCAGGAATAATAGCAATATAATTATTCATAATTATATTTTTATTGTCTATGAATATGTAATTCTATCAAAATTCTATTTTTATTGATTCGAGGAAGCAGGAAGACGTCTGAGTTGGTAAAAATATCATTAACTTCAGATTCTGGTGTGTTTTCTTCAACAAATATATAATCTAGATTCATCGTCTTATATATTTTGGAAGACAATAAAATCCCATTTATTAATGCTCTTCTGATATCGCCATCACTTAAAGAGCCAACAACTTTGTTATTATCATTTAATACAATAAGACTTCTATGGTGATTCCTTTCAATCTGAACTAAACCATCAAGTAATGTTAAATCTTTATTTATCGTATAAGAATTCATAATATTACTGTTAGTATGTTAGTTCTTTATTCATCAATTGAGTATCTATAGATACTGATTGAAGTATATTAACAATTCTTTTGGATGAATTTCCATCACCGTATGGATTTTCAACTTTCTTTAATTTCTTCAAAAAATCTTTATCTTTAGTTGCTTTTTGAATAGCACTTAAAATAGCATTTTTGTTAAAATCGGTATTAATAACATTGTCAGCCTGTAATCTTCCATTTTGCCTTCTGCCGATATTAATTGCTGGAAGTTTAAATGTTGGAGCCTCCAGTAGTCCAGAGCTGGAATTTCCAATCATAAATTGAGCATGTTTCATAAGATTTGCATAGGATTCTCTATCAACATTTCTTTTGATATGTATATTAGAAGCATCTATTGAATCTAAAGCTTTCATTATTCCAACACTGCCAGCATCATTATTTGGATATATCAAAACAGCCTGTATCCCTATTTCAATAATAGCACCTAGAATTTCAAGCATTTGTGATTCTGACTTTTCTGATTCTTCAGTGATTGGATGCTGAACTATTAAAGCAAAGTCTTCACCATTTCTCAATTGAAACTTCTTATAAAATTTATCTCTTGAAAGATATTGATAATTTCTGAATTCATCTAACTGGGGGGCACCTGTATTAAAAACCCTAAATTCTTGTTCTCCCATCTTTTTTAACCTTAATTCAGCATCAATATTTGCAGCAAAATGCAAATGAACAAATTTTGTTATAGCATGCCTAGTCATACCGTCAATATTACCAGATAATTCACCTGCTTGAATATGTGCACTTGGAATATTCATGTGAGCTGCTACAATTGAGCCTACAAGCATCTCACCCCTATCGCCTGCTAATAGAATAATATCAGGAGTATCATTTTTTACAATATCTGTTAGGGACTGCATAAAAATACCTAATGATTTACTCATACTGGCATTTGTATAACCAGACATGGACATGTCAATTTGATATTTGATGTGAAAACCATCTTCTAATAGTTGGTTTATAGCATAGCCAAATTCTGGCAACAAAAGCATATTCGTTGCAACAATTTCGTATTCTAAATCATTATTATTTTCTATCTCTCTAATAATTGGTCTAATATAACCATACTCTCCTCTTGAGCCAGTTATTATCATTATTTTCCTACTCATTAGTCTAGCTGATCCCAGGAAATAAGTGAGTTTTTAGTAATTGTCTTAATTACTTTTTTCCCAATAACTTTATTTAATTCTTTAGATGGTATTCCAGTTCCAGGTCTTTTCGTCCAAACCATTTGCTCTGTAATTATCTCACCCTTCTCTATATCAACAAGTGACACTACAGACCTAAAAGCCCACTCTCTAATTTGCTTTTCTTGTTCATGGACTATTTTTACATTTCCCATTGCTAGCTCAATTTTTCTAATCCCTTCAACTAATTTTTTTAAGTCATTAAAATCAATTGAAACACTTTGATCCGGTCCAGGCATTTTTTTATCAAGAATTACATGTTTTTCCACTATTTTTGCACCAATTGCAACAGCAGCAAAGGTAGTAAAAAGATCTGGTGTATGATCAGAATGCCCAATAGTTGCATTTGGATATCTATGCCGCATAGTTTTTATATTTAATAAATTCATATCTTCATAAACTGGAGGATATTCTGAAACGCAATACAATAAAGATAAATTATCCACTTTATCTACCAATGCAGTATAAGTTTCATCAATTTCGTCATAGGTAGACATGCCAGTGGAAATAATCATTGGTAATTCTAATGCAGCAATTTTTTTTAAACTTGGTATATCAGTCATTTCGCCTGACCCAATTTTAAATCTCTTTATATTTGTATGCTCAATTAACTCTAAAGCAGCTTTGTAGGAAAAAGGGGTGCACATATACTCTATGCCTATTTCTTCACAATAATTACTTACCTCTGAATGCTCTTTAATTGATAGTGCATTTTTTACTAAAAAGTCATATAATGGCTCAATCATATTGCTAGATGAAGGCATATCTTTAAGCATTTCTTCATCTGGTAAATGATGTTGAAACTTAATAGCATTAACATTGCATTGCATTGCATTTAATGCCATTTCTTTAGCCATTTTGACTGAGCCAAAATGTTGGTCACCTGCTTCTGCAATTATAAAAACACCTTGTTTATATTTTGACAATTTTTTATTCCAGGTTTATTTAATTTTTCATTTTAAAATGGAAAAATAGAAGAACAGATTATACTAGTAGCTAACTTGATGTCAATCAATAATAGGATTTATTATTAGGCTTTATAAATATTTACAGTCTACAAAAAACCTTAAATACTTCCTTGTAGGATGCCAATCTGAAACGCTTTTAAAATAAGCATTCGGAAGGGTTCTAGTTTAATAAATACTATAATCATGCCAAGTATCTAAAATTTTCATTGATTTTTCATCCAGGAGTTCTGTATTTTCTCTAAATATTGGCTGAACACCTGTGTGCTCTTTATAAGTTACAGAATCAATAAAATCACTAGTTCCATCTAAAGTTATTGTTGTTATATCAATAAACTCTTTAGCAACTTTAAAAAAGTCTTTTTCATAATTTTCATGTGGAATAAAAATACCCCTACCTTTTTCGTACCAGTGCAAGTTACGAGATGGCACATGAGTGTAATCACAGCCAACAAGATATATATGATCAAATCCCATATAAATTGCCAAAAGAATGGCAACTCTTAAGGACCCATCAAATGATGAAATTTTATTAGTAATAAAATTAGCTGGAAGTCTTGGGTCAATAATATCACGGAACATAAAACTAATATTTTTAGACTTGATTACTAGAAAATTAGATAGATTTAAAAAAAACTGTGTATCTGGATTGTTCTTAATAACATTACGATATTCTTTTGATAAACTGGGTTGACTGACGCTATTTGTAACATATTTAGTAATCAACTCTGGATAAAACCAAAATGGTTCTGTTAAGAGTAAATATCTAGCATTCAAATCATTAAAAGACCTATGAAGAGGAAGATGGCTTGCTCCAATTGTTATTTTATTAGAAAATTCTTTGAAATCGAACCATTTAAGTGATACGCCATTACCAAAAAAATAGCAATCTTCGCCCTTGTGCGCATCTTTATACTTATGGATCTTTGAGAGCTCTTTTTGAGAGATCTTTAAAAGACTATCTTTTAGGATGTTAGTAAAATTGATTGTCAATTAATTACTCCTATAATATCTACATTCTTGCAAAAGATTAAAAAAATTATAGAGAATTATTATATAAAAGCACTATTAAGTTTTAATAAAAAGATGGCCTAATAATTTAATTAATGAACAGACCTTATAGATTATTTGTAAATTAATTTGAAGGAATTGAATTTACTATAATGCCAAATGATTTTCTCCAATTAATCCATAATCATTTCTATAAAGTTGAATTAGTTTTTCTTCAATTTCTTTATTTAAAAATGATTCACTATTATTCTTTGCTAAGCTCATAATATGCTTAGGGCTTTTAACTCCAAAAATAGCCTTGTCAATCTTTTCATTATTAAGAATAAATTCTTTAGCAAGATCAATAAGCTCGAAATCAAACTCCTCATTAATTTTACCAACTCTTTTCATTAATGACTCTAATCTCTCACCTTTAAGCCATCCTGATCTATGATCATCTAGAGGGAAAATACTATCTTTATTAATATTACCCGATAATATTCCACTTGCTAGTGGCGACCTAGCCATAAATTTAACGTCTTTTGAGAGGTCAAGTTGAAGAAATCTCATATCTAAAAGATTTCCGTCATCTTGAATAATATCAAATTCATTAAGAAAATCATAATTATAATCATAATTTTTAGCGAGACTGATACCTTTGTAATTTATTACTCCATCTTTCTTTAATTGAGTCATAAAATCTAATACACCTTCATGATTCTCTAGGTCTCCTCTTGGATTATGCAAGAATAAAATATTCAAAGAATCTACCGAAAGTCTATCGAGACTTTGTTCTAATGAGAGCTTTAAGTCATCAATAGCAAAACTTTTACCTTTAAAAGGCATATTGCCTACTTTCGTATTAATCAAAATATCACTTTTATTGCCTAAGACATTTCCTATGCAGAATTCAATAAATCCATTTCCGTATGAAGGCGCAGTATCAAACTCTTTTAAATCATTGTCATAACAACACTCAAGGGTAGTTTGTATAGTTTCAAGATCTACTTTGCCATAATCTCCACTAAGTGGCCATGTTCCAATAACAACTTTATCTTTAATCATACTATTTAACTTACCTTTTCTTTTTTCTTTAATAACTCTAAATCGTCAAATCCATTCTTAACAAAAAAAGAAAAATTTTTTTTATAAAACTCCAATATTTCTTTCGAAACAAATGAAGATTTTGAAACAGACCTTAGCTGTCCGTCAACATGGTATTCGTAATCATCAAAGTAGTTCATTTCACTTGATTTTTGTTGCTCTATTGTTCCAATGTAGGGCGAATAAAATGCAACAGTAATATTATCGGGATCAATTAGTCTGTTAAACCTTATTGACTCCATTATCATATTTTCTGTTTGCTCAGGAAGACCAATAATATTATATGCTGTTCTTTTTATACCCTCCTCTCTAAGAGACTTAAAGGCGTTAATAATTTTTATTTGTGAGGCAAATCTATTTAAGCTTCCCATTCTAAAATCCTCATCTGAGACCTCTATACCCATTCCTACACCATCAACCTTTAATTTTTTTAATTGCTTTAAATTTAAAGAATTAATTCCTTCAGGCCTTGTTTCAATATATAGTTTAATACTAAGATCTGAATTATCAATGAGGTTAGCAAGCTCTGCTAGCATTTTTTTATCAATCGTCAAAAAATTAGTATCTTGACAGCGTATGAGAGAGATACCATATTTCTCATTTAATTCCTTTAGTTCACTAAAAACTCGAGTAGCACTTTTATTCCTTAAATATCCTTTAACATTTTTTAGAACTCCACGATTAATTTCAGTGAACCCATAATATTCTTGGATGATTGTTTCAACGCAATAACTGCATGCATATATACATCCTCTAGATAACTCATAATCAACTGCTCTTTCAACATTTCCATTATATGGTCTAAAGAAAACTTGATCATCAAAAAGTGAGTAATCATAAGAAGGTATTTCATTTAAATCATTGATAATCTCCTGCTTAGGATTACTAATGACATTATCTGCATCTAAAAAAGTAAGCCCCCTAATCTTTGATATTTTATCAACATCCTTAACTTGATCTGCAATCTCATATAATACGAGCTCACTTTCACCACCAATAAAGTAATCAACTTTTGGAAAAAGCATCAGCATTTCTTGGGGTCTAGCAGTTGCTTGAAGGCCTCCAGTTATTCTAAGTGCGTTAGTATTTAGTTTTGAAATTAGTTCATAACCATACTGTATATTTACATATTCACCTTCTCCATGAATGTGTGAACTAATGGCAGACCAAAAAATTATATC
>ENA-OSJC01000635-OSJC01000635.1-marine-metagenome-genome-assembly--contig:-NODE-635-length-32859-cov-6.242511_pt1 | contig 32859 bp, 31 predicted proteins | sample MGYA00237885_ERZ534234 | MGnify/ENA primary metagenome ERZ534234 (study PRJEB26413, sample SAMN06343907) | marine metagenome | isolation source: coastal waters | place: Atlantic Ocean: West Antarctic... | reverse complement strand
AAGCGATTAGAGTTGTTAAAGAGGTCATAACAGTCCGAGACAATGTTTCATTAATCGACATGTTCAATAGATCTTTTAGTTGCATTTTTTTATATTTTCGTAAATTTTCACGGACACGATCAAAAACCACGACAGTATCGTTTAGGGAATACCCAACAATAGTCAGCAAAGCCGCAATAATTGCTAGATCAAACTTAATCTGCAGAAGGCTAAAAATTCCAATTGTTACAACAATATCATGAACTAATGCAGCAATTGCACCTACAGAAAACTGCCACTCAAAGCGTAGCCAAATATAGAATAAGACTGCCACAATAGCAGCCAAAATAGCAGTAATCGCTGATTTGACTAACTCGCCAGACACTTCTGGGCCTACACTTTCAACTTGTGGAAAAGTTATTGTCTTATCAATTGACATTAATGCTAACTTTACTGCGCTAACAACCTCTACTGTAGCAGCCTCTTCTCCACTTTGAGCTTCAAAGCGAATTTGAGCCGCATTTAATTCTGGTTTAGTGATATCAAAAATCTCAGTAACAGTAACATCACCTAATTCCAGAGCATCCAAGGCAGCCCTATAGGCACTAACATCTACAGACTGTTGTGAATCTGTACGGATTGTGGTGCCGCCTAGAAAATCAATTCCTAAATTCAATCCATTAAAAAAGAATAAAAAAACTGATAAAATCATGGCAAATACTGAAGCACCAAACGTGATTTTGGTCAATTTAAAGAAATCGACTTTAGTACCTTCTGGAACTAACTTTAATCGCATATCTTTGCTCCTATATTTCTAATGTTTTTGGGCGTTTGCGATCTATCCAAATAGATATTAACAAACGTGTAACCCATATAGCAGTAAAAACTGATGTTATGATCCCTACCCCCAAAGTTATAGCAAAACCTTTAACGGGCCCCGATCCAAAGACTAATAATATAACAGCAGCAATAAGTGTAGTAATGTTTGCGTCTACAATTGCACTGAAAGCACGTTCATAGCCAAGTTCAATAGCCCTTCGTGGGTTCTTAGCCTTCTTTAATTCTTCTCGAATGCGTTCGAATACTAACACATTTGCGTCAACAGCCATTCCAACAGTTAATACAATTCCCGCAATACCAGGTAAAGTAAGTGTACCAGATACAATACTCAAAATTGCAAAAATAAGGGCAACATTTATTATCAATGCAATATTTGCAAAAACACCAAATAAGCCATAACTCAGGCTCATAAATACTAACACTGCAATAAAAGCAATTACACAAGCCAAAGTGCCAGCATCAATACTGTCTTGCCCTAGATCAGGTCCAACTGTAGATTCCTGTAAATATTCTAACCCTGCAGGTAATGCACCTGCACGCAACTGAATAGATAACAAAGTAGTTTCCTCAACACCAAACTGACCCGTAATAATGCCAGAACCACCAGATATATGGCTTTGAATAGTAGGCGCAGAAACAACCGCTTCATCTAAGACAATAGCAAATGGGCTGCCAATATTTTCAGCTGTGTACTGGCCAAATATTCTTGCACCTGTTGTATTTAATCTGAAACTAACAGCGGGACGATTATTTTGATCAAATGCAGGCTGTGCGTCGGTTAAGTGATCTCCATTAATGACAGGTGTTTTTTCTAATATATAATAAACACCATTCTCATCCTGAGCAGGATATAAAACTTGTCGTGATTGAACGCGCTCGATAGCATTAGATGTTCGACTGATAACTTTATGAAACGTTAATTTTGCAGTTTTACCAATAATACCTTTTAGTTCTTCTGATGAACCAACTCCTGGCACTTGAATCAAAACTCTATCAGTCCCTTGCCGCTGAATTGTTGGTTCACGAGTTCCTGCTTCATCAACTCGACGGCGGATAATTTCCAAAGATTGCTCCATTGTTCGAGTATCTGTCAGGATCTTTTCCGCTTCAGATAATTTAATAATGATTATATCATTTTCAAAAGTTACCACTATGTCCTTTGAACCAGCACCTGATAAGCTAGTTACTGGACGGGCCAATGCGGTGATTAATTCAACGGCTCTAGCAATTTGGGCTGGCTCCGAAATACGCACCCTTAAATCATCCACTCCACCATCGAGACGCCGAATAGTTCCAATTGTTGCTCGTTCTGAGCGCAAGGCATCGCGCACTTCAGGCCAAAAACCATCCATTCGCGCTTCATATACTTCATCTACGCGAACACGAGCCAATAAATGCGCACCCCCGCGTAAATCCAAACCTAAATTTACTAATGATCTTGATAAAAATGAAGGCCAATCAGATGCAGCATCCATTAATTCAGGCGTAATATTACCATTCTCAATCTGGATGTGAGCATCATTTACAGCCTCAACACGGCTATAGAATCCATTTGGCATAGCAAAGAAAAAGCCTAAAGCAACCACACCCCAAATCAACACTTTTTTGGTTAAAGAGAATTGTAACATATTCTGGTACCTAAAGTTATTTTATTTAGCAGATTTAGTTTTACGCGAACTTTTAGCTGGTTCAGTTTTATTTAAAACCTGGGAAATTGTATTCTGAATTAGTTTAACTTTAACTCCAGTTGAAATTTCAACTTCCACTTCGTTTTCCGTACCAACTTTAGTAACTTTACCAATTAGGCCACCAGCAGTTACAATTTGATCACCTTTGCGCACGGCAGCTACCATAGCTTGATGCTCTTTTACTTTCTTTTGTTGAGGCCGGATCATCAAAAAGTACATAATACCAAAGATTAAAACTAACGGCATAAAGCCACCTATTCCACCGGCGAAACCACCACCAGCGGCTTGTGCAAATGCAGGAGTTGCAAACATATCAAATTCCTTAAAGTTGAGGGGTAATAATTTACCCATAAATTCATCTCGATGATACCTAACGAGTGTCCAGAAGCTTGGCAAGGACATCCCACTAAAGTTAATTTAAATTGTAAATCAATATTTAAAATAAGTAATAAATTTTATAACTAAAAGTATTTACTAATTTACTTAATCTTTCCCTCTTAACCTTATGTTTATTTTCGTGCATAAAAGCAAAAACATGGAGCCCTATTATGCATGACATCCGCGCAATCCGCGAAAAACCAGCCGATTTTGATGCTGCGCTAAAACGTCGAGGCTCAGCACCAATGTCATCTACAATATTAAAAATTGATCAAGAGCGGCGCGTAAAAATTACAAGTGCAGAAGCAGCATTAGCTGATCGGAACGCTGCTTCTAAAATGGTAGGTGCGGCAAAAGCATCAGGCAATGATATAGAATTTGAACGATTACGAAAACTTGTATCTGATAAAAAAACAGAAATAACTTTATTAGAAGAAGCCACAAAAGAAATAAATTCTAAGTTAACTAATATATTGCTGACTATCCCAAACTTACCCCATGAAGACGTCCCATTTGGCGCTACCGAAAAAGATAATATTGAAATTCATAAATGGGGCATAATTCCAAAATTTAATTTTGATGCTGCAGAACATTTTGATATAAAATCGGTTTCTAAAGGCATGGACTTTGAAACAGCAGCTAAAATTTCAGGATCGCGGTTCGTAATTTTGTCAGGTGCTGTTGCACGTGTCCACCGTGCGTTGGCCCAATTAATGTTAGATGTTCACACAACAGAAAATAATCTTGTGGAAGTAAATACACCAGTTTTAGTTCGCAACAAAGCAATGCTAGGAACCGGTCAATTACCAAAGTTTTCTGCCGATAGCTACCAAACAACTAATGGTTGGTGGCTTATCCCTACAGCAGAGGTAACACTAACTAACATTGTAGCAGACACAACTAGTGATGAGGAAGCCTTGCCACGGCGTTACGTTGCTCATTCATTATGCTTCCGATCCGAAGCAGGTTCTGCCGGGCGAGATACGACAGGTATGTTGCGTCAACATCAATTTGAAAAAGTAGAAATGGTATCGATTGTAAAACCTGAAGATTCAGATGCTGAGCTTGATCGAATGACCAACTGCGCAGAAGGCATATTGGAACGCTTAGAGCTTGCATATCGCACGGTAAAGCTTTGCACTGGAGACATGGGCTTTGGGGCACGTCGCACGAATGATATTGAAGTATGGCTACCAGGCCAAAACGCATATCGTGAAATTAGTTCTTGCTCCACTTGTGGCGACTTCCAGTCACGCCGAATGAATGCACGCTTCAAGCGGAATGGTGAAAAAAAGCCTGAGTTTGTTCATACACTTAATGGATCAGGTCTTGCTGTTGGGCGCTGTTTAATTGCAGTTTTAGAAAACGGCCAACAATCAGATGGATCCGTAAATCTACCAAAAGCGTTACACCAATATATAGGCGGAAAAACTAAAATTAATGTTGATGGGTCACTTAGTTAACAGCTATATTTTTATAATTAATCAACCCTAAAACTTAAAAACTTGCTTTTCTTAAGCATCTAATTAAAAATTACTAATATCATAAAGACGTCACTTATAATTTATTAAATAAATACAAACTCTTTTAACACATTCTTAACTACGTTAGCACTTCATCATACATATTGGGCTTTTACAGATGAAAATACTTATTACCAATGACGATGGCATTAATGCACCAGGCCTAGAGGCACTATACGATATAGCCTTGGGGCTAACCTCTACAAAAAATATTTTGACAGTTGCACCTGCATCTGAACAATCTGGAGTTGGTCATGCAATTACTTACAATGGGCCAATAACAGTGGATAAACTTACATCTAATAGATGGGCTGTTCACGGAACCCCTGCGGATTGTGTGATAGTTGGAATATCTGAAACAGATTATAAATATGATTTAATTTTATCGGGCGTAAATCGTGGAAACAATGCTGGTCAAAATACAATGTACTCTGGAACAGTTGGGGCAACTATAGAAGCTGCCATGAACAGTATACCAGCTATAGCATTATCTCAATTTTTTGGGCCAAAATTGAATAATAAAAATACTTTTGACGCAGTTCGTATGCACGGCTTGGCTACTATCAAAACTATTCTATCCTTTAATTTATGGCAAAATAATTCTGCTCCTGTCCATTATAATGTTAATTTTCCGCCTTGTTTAGGTAATGAAGTAACAGGGACCTCTTTAACCACACAAGGTTATCGTATGGGATCACCATTTAAAACTGAAACTACAGATGGTGAAATACGTATTAAGGGAATACCACAGCAACAAGAAGATACTGGTGTAGGTACAGATATTCATGCCAACATAAATGGAAAAATTTCCATTACTCCTTGCAGCGTTGATTTAACAGACCAAAATATCCTAAAAAAACTTCGTGAATTATGAGCCCTTCACCAGAACAATTAATGCGGTATTTACTTATGCTTCGTAACAATGGTGTTACGGATCAGCGAGTATTGCATGCCATGGAACTAATTCCACGGGATCCTTTCGCAACAGGTGCCTTCCAGGATCGTGCATATGAAGACACTGCGCTGCCAATAGCATCAGGACAAACACTAAGTCAGCCATCAATTGTTGGAAAAATGACTCAAGCATTAAACCCCGGTCCCAGAGATAAAGTTTTAGAAATAGGAACAGGTAGTGGATTTCAGGCTGCTGTACTTTCACAATTAGCAAGACGGGTTTACACGGTTGAACGTTTTACAAAACTTGCCCAATCAGCTAATAAAACTTTAGATAGCCTTGGGCTGGTAAACGTGACAGTTATCACTGCAGATGGATCATTGGGACTGCCGAACCAAGCACCCTTTGATCGTATCATTTTAACTGCTGCAGCAGAGGATCCACCTGCAAACCTATTAGCTCAACTAAAAGATGGCGGAATAATGGTATTGCCTGTCGGCCAATCTAGCACAGTCCAAACATTGATAAAAATAACTAAAACCAATAATAATTTGAAATATGAAGAACTTCAAGAAGTTCGTTTTGTTCCCCTAATATCGGGACTAGCGTCATAAATTATAATTTGGGTTGTGATAATTCACACAAAAAATAAAAAAGGGCAGACATATGTCTCTAAAAATAAATAAATATACACAATCGGTAATGGCAACATTAGCTTTAATTTTTATACTATCTGCCTGTGATGGAAATACGACTTTAAGTACAATTGGTGATAAAATTGACCAACCACCAACTCCAGTTGCAACCGGAACATATGAACGCCCTGCCGCTGATGAAAATGGGATTATTACATACCCAAATTATCAAATTGCTATTGCTCGTACAAACGATACCGTTATGTCTATGGCTATAAGAGTAGGGGTAACAGCAAATAAGCTAGCCACTTACAATGGACTAAAACCTCAGGCACGACTCCAAAAAGATGAAGTTCTTGCAATACCAACCGATGAAATACTTTCTACTACAGGTGCAATAGAAGATATTGCATCCTTCGCATTGGATAGTGCTCCTTCTAGTATCACTAAAGTACAACAGGATAATGAACCTGTTCGCCACACTGTTCGTTCAGGCGAAACAGCTTATACCATAGCAAACTTATATAATGTATCAGTGACAGAACTTGCTTCATGGAATGGATTAGGGCCAGAATTATCTGTAAGAAATGGCCAGCGCTTGTTGATACCAAAAGCCTCCAGTTTAGTTAAACCACCAATATTGATGCCCCCTAATCCTAAGATAACAGATATTGCACCACAGAAAGCTCTATCAAAACTAAAACCTTTACGATTAACTGAATCTTCTAATTCAAATACAATCTCATCTAAAAAAATGATAAAACCTGTAATTGGTAAAATTTTACGTAGTTTTTCAAAAAAATCTGGCGGAAATGAAGGCATCGATTATGCAGTATTAGAAGGCACAAAAGTTAAAGCTGCAGCCTCGGGTACAGTTGCACTAATTTCTAAGTCTGTAGGAAACACAACAATCATCTTATTGCGACATGAAAATAATTTATATACAGTTTACTCAAATATTACTGATGTCAAATTAGATAAAGACACAATTGTAAATGCTGGTGACATTGTTGGTCTAGTAGGCCCTGGTGATCCACCTTTTGTTCACTTCGAGGTTCGAAAAGGTACTGAAGCTGTAGATCCAGCGCCTTATTTATAAAATCAAATAAACTCAGTCTTAAAAAATTCTAGCAGATCTAAATTATAGAAATTCCTTTTCGACCAGCTAAATCAAGAAAGTACTGCCAAGCAACTCTACCGGATCTAGATCCTCTAGTTGCTTGCCACTCAATAGCCTCGGCATACAATTCAGTATCACTAATATCTATAGCATATCTATCACAATACCCTCTAATAATAGATAAATAAATATCTTGCCCACATGCATGAAAGCCTAACCAAAGTCCAAAACGATCTGATAATGAAACTTTTTCCTCAACAGCCTCTGCAGGATTCACACCTGATTGACGCTCATTTTCAATCATTTCTCGTGGCATTAAGTGTCGTCTGTTAGATGTAGCATAGAACAAAACATTATTAGGTCGGCCTTCAATTCCCCCATCTAATATAGCTTTAAGGGATTTATAAGCAGTATCATCATGATCAAAACTAAGGTCATCACAGAATAATAAAAATCGTTTATCTGATGCGCGGAGAATATTAAGTAAATCACCCACGGATGATAAATCTTCACGTTGTATTTCTATTAGTATTATACCTTTAACAATTCCGTGTACTGCTTTTACTAATGAAGATTTACCCATTCCACGGGCACCCCACAAAAGAGCATTATTTGCTGGAAATCCTTTTGCAAATTGTTCTGTATTAGCACGAAGTGTATCGCGCGATTGATCTATTCCTAATAACAAATCAATGTCCACACCTGATACATTGGGTACAGAGATTAATCTTTGTGGGCCACATTGCCATAAATAAGCATCACAAGTACTAAAGTCAGGTTTATCATAAGGTTTTGGCACCAAACGATCTAGCGCGTCAGCAATACGATTTAATGCTTCATTCAATCTTCATCATCCATGTCATCAAAATAACCATCTTCAGCTAGGCGGTCATCACGTTTTTTCTCAACCATAATAACTAACCAAATAGAGATTTCATAAAGCAAATAAACCACAGCAAACAATATCACCTGTGTGACTACATCAGGGGGAGTTACAATTGCTGCTAATATTAGTATTCCAACAACAGCATATTTACGCATATCGCGAAGGCCTTGGCTTGACACAATCCCACCCATACCCAACAAAGTAAGTAATACTGGCAATTGGAAACAAAGACCAAAAGCAAAAATGAATTTTAGTGTAAGATCTAACACATCGCTAACACGAGGAACAAAAACTGCTCTTTGCTCACCCTCAACAGCAATTTTAGTTCCATCTGTTCCAAAGTCAGAAAATCCAATAAAAAAGTTCATTGCTAACGGACTAACTACATAATGAGCAAATGATGCGCCCGCTAAAAATAATAGTGGTGAGGCAATTATGAATGGTAAAAAAGCGCCTTTTTCGTTTTTATATAATCCTGGAGCAACAAAACGCCATAATTGAAACGCAATTACAGGAAATGATAGCCCCAAACCCATAAGAACTGAAATTCGAAAATATACAAAGAAATTTTCTTGCGCAGCAAAAGTAGTAAAATCTGGTGCTTGGCCATAGCTTAGTAGTATTTTTGCTGTAGGTTCTAATAAAAAAAACAATAAGGGACGCGCGAAGGTAAAGCACAATAGCATTGCAACTACAAACGCTAATACAGAGTAAATTAATCTAGTCCGCAGTTCTGCCAAATGTTCAATTAATGGTGCAGCACTATGTTCAATCAGGTGCTCATCGTTTTCGATATCACTCATTTATTTGGCCTTTTTGCCTACTTGTTTTTTTGTTGCTACCTTTGCTTCTATTTTTTTAGAAGACATCTCAGATGTAGATTTTTTCGTAGGCATTTTGCTTATTTTATTTTTGGAAATTGTTTTTTTCACTGCAACCTTTACAGGTGCTTTTGGAGGTGCCACAGAGGGAATATCTGCTGCAGGTTTCAAATCTGCTGAGTACTCTTTGCTTGCAGCCAGATCATTTAAGCCTAAATCCTTTAGGCTGGCAGCTTGGTCAAAACTCGATTTAAGGTCATTTACGCCTGATTGATCTGCAGCATCATGCATAGCATTTTGAAAGTCTCGAGCCATTCCACGGGCCTTACCAACAGCGACCCCAACCTTACGGAACATTTGTGGCAAATCTTTGGGGCCAACAACGATTAACGCCACGACTCCAATAATCACCATTTCGGACATGCCAATATCAAGCATCAAATATCAAACTTATGATTCTTTTGTTTTATTTTTAGGCGTAACATCTTTGGCAGTGTCAGCAGCATCAATAGTCTCTTCTAGTTCGTCCTTACCTTCAGATACGCCTTTCTTAAAGGCTGTTATTCCTTTACCAACTTCTCCCATTAGATTTGTAATCTTACCACGTCCAAACATTACCAGCACGACTACTGCAATAATGAGTAGTCCTGGCATACCAATATTTTGAATGAAAAGAGGTGTTAGTGTCATGTACATGAGTATACTCCAATTTTGTTTGGCTGTTTACTTAGCCTATAATTATATTCCTAATTTATAATGATTGATTTTTTATCAAAGTTCAAATCTTATTCGTACAAAAAGTATTAAAAATTCTATAAATAACATGTAAATTAGATTAATTTGTAATATAATTTGATTATCCCAAATAAGTTATGACTAACTAGAAAATATAAAGCATCTATCTCGCCTAACTGATAACCAAAGTGGGGTTTGAGGTTTTGGAAGAAAAACGCCTGGAACAGTTACTTTTAAGCATACATCTTCATAATCCATTGCAAATTCTACTAAAGAGTTTTGTCCCATAAAGCGCGATCTTAAGACTAAACCTCTTGCAGGAGTTCCCTCCTCAAGCGTTGGGTTGGGCCCACGTCCTGCACGATCAAAATCAATCTTCAGATGTTGCGGACGAATTGTTATGTATAGATCTGTGTTATCATTATATCCGGGTGTTAAAAATTCACCAAAAGGTGTTTTAGTTAAGGATCCAAACACTCTTCCTGATATCACATTAATATCACTAAAAAACTCAGCAGCGCCCAGATCAACTGGTGCATTATAGATATTGTAAGGAGCACCTACTTGCACCACACGACCTTCACGCATTAATGCAATCTGATCGGCCATTCTCATTGCCTCCTCAGGTTCATGCGTAACCAATAAAACAGCAGTGCCTTCGTCTTTGAGTAAAGCTAAAGTACTATCACGTACTTCATCTCGCAAGCGGTTGTCTAAACCAGAAAAAGGCTCATCCATTAATAAAATTTGTGGGCTAGGGGCCAAAGCACGCGCCAATGCTACACGCTGCTGTTCGCCTCCCGATAATTGATGCGGAAACTGATTGGCCATTGCAGACATTCCAACCCGGTTCAACATATCCACTACGCGTGCGTGTTTGTCTATTTTTGAGCCCCTTAAACCAAAAGCAACATTACGCTCCACATTTAGGTGTGGGAAAAGGGCAAAGTCTTGGAACATAAGTCCAATGCCCCTACCCTCTGGCGGAATATGAAAAGTTTCACAGCTGACAACTTTATTTGAAACAACAACTTGACCAGAACTTTGATGATCAACACCTGCAGCAATACGCAGAGTTGTTGACTTTCCACACCCAGATGGCCCTAACAAGCAAGTTACTTCACCTGCACGTAAGCTTAATGAAACTCCATCCACGACTAAGCGCCCATCAAAGATCCGCACAATATTGCGTAATTCTAATTGTATTTTTTGGGTCGTCAAAACAGCCTCAATCTTATTTATCTGACTAAATTAATCAGGTTCATATCCACTTAGCAATGAATTTAACTTTTCGCAACTAATCGATTATATAAGGAACCTAGAATGCATACGAAAAAGCCAACGAGCAAAACATAACAACAAATTGTTAATAATTGATCATATTTATGAACTCCAGGTATAAACTTTGAAACTAATTCTGTTTGGCGGTTTATATAAGCACCAGCTCCCAAAATTGCCATAATCCAACTAATCAGATAAGCCCAGCGTGGCACACGTCCTCCCAAAAATGTTATAACCAATACTGGAGTTAAAAACATTGATGCCGTACCTGTTACTGCAACGGCATCAAACAAAGTTTGGTTTGGAAATAAAGTAAATAATAAACCTAAAACTGTAAATAAAATCATGGCTAAACGACCGTTGTTTACAGTACGTTCACCTATACCAAATTCAAATACCACCAGCCGTGCAGATGATGCTAGTGCACTATCTAATGTGCTAACAGCAGAGATTAACAATGAACAAATCAAAAAGAAATAGACCAATGGACCAAACATATTCTGCCAGGTGCCTAATAATTGATTTTCATACCCATTGCCACTAAGTCCCGCCTGAATACCAAACATCCCAAATCCAAAAATACAAATTGTAGACATGATAAATGCTATGATAAAACTATAATTTGTTCGTTTATGGCCAGCAATAAAACCACGGTCCATCATAACAGGATCATGAGCAGGGTATGATAGCACTTGCAATAAAGCCACAGCAGCTAAAACCCAGCCAGGTCGGGAACCTTGAATGTGAACCCCTTCAGCACTCAACACAGCAATTAAAGAAAAACTATCTTCATTAATCATGATTAGAAATGCGAAGCCAAATACAATTAAGAAAATAACCATCTGTAAAACATCAGTACGCAAACTTGCCTGTAACCCACCTCGTGCAGAATAAAACAGTCCTACAAAGGCAAGGACAATGATAGCTATAAATCCAGAATTTTCATAAGTCGGAAATGCAGTCGAAAAAATTAATCCAACAACAATTAAATTTGCAAATACTTCAGATAATAAACGTAGCGCGATAACACTGTTATAAGTCCAATGCCCTAATGCGCCAAAGTGATACCCCAGCCAATCCTGCACAGATCTAGCATTTTCTGCACGCATGCGTGAAACAATAAACCCACCCGTGAGAAAAGACAAATAATAGAATGTATATGCTAGTGTACCAGCAAAGCCATAAAAGTATCCTAAAATTGCAGCATTCATTAGGGATCGCGCAAAAATCCATGTTGTTACTTGGCTTAGTACTAATACTAATAAACTGGGTTCAATACCGGCATTTACTCCTTTAAAAAAACTTTCAACTGTCACTACCTTGCGTGACATCAGCAAACTAACAGCGCTCATGGCGGCAACAAAGGCAACTAATGCCCAAGGGCTTGCAACTAATGACATAAAATTCTCCGGTGTATTTTTTAAGATGCGTCTATTATATGCTTTATAGAAAAATATTTCCTGACGCATATCCTTTTATTTGATATAACCCAACAACCAAATACTTTTATAAAATCAATTTTTTAATTATATAAAATTTTAATCTCAGTAAAATCTGGCATGACTATTCTTAATTTTTATTGCAACCCAACTAGCCCATTCAGCATATGCACTTGCTTTAGGATAATATCCATCAAATACCATCAAATTAGTATCCTGTGGAAAGGCAATCGGTATGTGATCACAATTTTGACGGTTTTTAATAAGAACAGTTGACCAATGGTCAAACCAGTCAGCCCGCCAGCCTAGAAACCAACGTAATAGCTGAGGTAATAGTGACACGTATTTAATTGAGAGTAACCCTGAAAAATAAATTTCTTATACTCCAAACTGATTTTTTAAGACATCATAAAAAGTTGTTTGTTGTTTTAACCATGCTCTTAAATTAACATCGTTAGTCACATCATTTACACCTAGGCAAATCATTGCAACGTCAAACTTTCCCTCAGCCTTTTCAATCAATGTTTGAGTATGAGACCTGATGGTCACACCAGTTTTGCAAGTAATTTTCATGTAGCCTGAAATCTATCCGCTAATTGCCCTACAATAGCCTCATCCTGAATATAAACGCCCGCTCAAGCTTCAGAGATGTCTCCAATAACTAAGAGACTTAACAGCTTCCCCTTTCCAACCATACCAGCACGAGAGCCTTTCGCCTCAGGTAAATTAGCAGCACGTCAACGCACCAAGATGCCCTGAATAAACATCAATGATCCAATAGAAAATGCTGCAATGGCTTCTTTATAAATATGCATAATGTACTCAAACAATATTATATTATTCTAAATATATGTAATCTTGAGTTAAACAAAATACAAAGATTCATTAAAAAAAATTTATGGAGTGCATTCAAAAAATCAGTTATACAAGAAGGCGTAATTAAATAAATTTTTTGTATTAATAAACATAATATCATTGATGTTTTCTTGCCCTTTAGTAAAACCCTGCATATAGAAACTCACATGATTACTCGTTCAGATACAAATGTGGTTTTACCACCAGAAGTCGACCGCCGTCGCACCTTTGCTATCATCTCGCATCCAGATGCGGGAAAAACAACATTGACAGAAAAGTTTTTGCTATATGGTGGTGCTATTCAGATGGCTGGCCAGGTACGTGCTAAAGGTGAAGCACGAAGAACACGTTCTGATTTCATGCAGATGGAAAAGGATCGTGGAATTTCTGTCTCTGCATCTGCAATGTCTTTTGAATTTGGTGAATACTGGTTTAATTTAGTAGATACACCCGGCCACTCTGATTTTTCTGAAGACACATACCGCACCCTAACTGCAGTTGATGCTGCAGTAATGGTAATAGACGGCGCAAAAGGTATAGAAAGCCAAACACAGAAGCTTTTCGAAGTTTGTAGAATGCGTGATATGCCAATACTAACTTTCTGTAATAAAATGGATCGTGAAAGTCGTGATACATTCGATATTATTGATGAGATTCAAGAAAATCTAGCAATTGATGTAAGTCCCGCAAGTTGGCCGATTGGTGTCGGGCGTGAATTCATGGGCTGTTATGACATGTTAAACGATCGGCTCGAATTAATGGACCGTGCAGATCGTAATGTTATTGCAAAAAGCATAGAGATTAATGGGTTGAACGACCCCAAACTTGCAGAATTTGTTCCTAAAGCATTGTTGAAAAAGTTTTTAGAAGAAATTGAAATGGCTCAAGAACTTATGCCAAAATTTGATCACCAAGCATTCATGGATGGAACGATGACACCTATTTGGTTTGGCTCAGCAATCAATTCATTTGGGGTTCAAGAATTAATGACAGGTATTGGTAATTTTGCTCCAAAACCATTAGTTCGGCCATCAAACATAAGGCCAATTGCACCAAGTGAAGATAAAGTCACAGGTTTTGTTTTCAAAGTACAAGCTAACATGGACCCAAAACATCGAGACCGTATCGCTTTTGTACGCCTTTGCTCAGGCCACTTCAAACGTGGGATGAAACTTACTCATGTTCGCACAAAGAAAATTATGGCAATAGCATCACCAATGTTATTTTTAGCTGCAGATCGAGAATTAGCAGAGGAAGCTTGGGCAGGTGATATTATTGGCATACCCAACCATGGCCAGCTACGAATTGGTGACACACTTACTGAAAGCGAAATGTTAATATTTGCTGGAATTCCATCATTTGCACCAGAACTTTTACAATCAGTTCGTGCGACAGATCCCATGAAAGCAAAGCACTTAGACAAAGCTTTAAACCAATTTGCAGAAGAAGGTGCTGCAAAACTATTTAAGCCCATGATAGGTGCCGGTTGGATTATAGGGGTTGTAGGCGCATTGCAATTTGAGGTTTTAGCATCTCGTATCGAATTGGAATATGGAATACCGGTACGCTTCGAACAGTCCCAGTTTAAATCTGCAAGATGGATCTCAGGGGCAAAAGATATGATTGAAAAATTCATGGATGTTAACAAAGGGCACATGGCAATGGATCATGACGGAGATCCAGTTTACATGACACGCTTACAATGGGACATTGATCGCGTGGAGCGAGATTACCCAGAATTAACATTAACTGCCACAAAGGACATTACAGTATAAAAAAATAAATTTAAATATATATTATTTTATTCAAACTCCATTGCTTCATACACTCGGCCTGCATTATTGGTTGCTAATTCTTCGAAAGTATCCAGACCACTATATAAAGACTGATCGACATAATAGGCATCCTTTAGTTCCCCTCCATTATACAAATGTTCAGAAATCTTAGTACGTAAATACACTAGATAGTCATGTGTATATAGCTTTACCTGTGCCATATTAGTTGGGTGTCCATGCCCAGGAATTACGTAAGTTGCACCCAAAGGCTCAAATTCAGCATTCCATGTTTCAATCCATGCTGCCGTATCTGTATCAGAAAAAATAGGCAGCATTCGCTCATGAAAAGCAATATCCCCAGCAATAACTATTTTTTGTTCAGGCAGCCAAACAGAAATATCACCCTTACTGTGGGCTGGCCCAAAATATATAACTTCAATGGGAAAATTACCAAATGGAACTAAATATTTTTTACCAAAAGTTATTGTTGGGCCCTGCAAAATAGTACCTTGAGATTTTTCGTGGTTATAGCCCTTCATACGCTCAAGAATATCATAGCCACGCTCCTCAAATTCTTGTTCAGCATCTTCATGTGCTAGAATAGGAACGCCCAATTGTGTCCAATAATTATTTCCCAACACAGCATGGCCTTGTGCATTTTCGTTTATGACTAGCTTTACAGGTTGATCGGTTACTAATTTAATTTCCTCATGTAACGCTTTAGCAAGAGTAAAGGCAGCGCCACTATTTATAACTACGACACCTTCACCGGTTATAATAAAACTTAAGTTATTATTATGACCAGAATTTTCATACGATGGTGGAGCGGTAGCACCAATTGCTGAATATACGTGAGGGATAAACTCTATAGGCTTTGAATATAAGGCTGAGTTAGGATATTGGTCAGCTATATCTTCGTCTGCATTTAAAGGATAAACATCAATAAAAAATGCAAATATAATTACTAAAAAATGTATAAATTTATAAATCACTTTTAACCCCACTAATTCATCATAATAAATGCTTAACACGTCCGTAACATATATGATAATTCAATTGATCTATCACTTTATTTATAAAAATCTTATTTTCACAGTTAACACATTTTATTGATGACACTAAAACCCTTAATTATGTACTTCAATTGACTCTATCATCAAATTCGTTAATAAAATTGTAAAGAACGAACTGGTGATATTTCGATCACCGAGCCGCGTTATTTGCGGCACCTTTTAACGCCGCAAAATATGCAGGATATATGATAAAATTTTCCGACCTTGGCCTAAGTCCAAAAGTAATGAAAGCCGTCGCAGACGCTGGTTATGACACCCCCACACCTATTCAAGCAGAAGCTATCCCACATGCGCTAGAGGGCCGCGACGTATTAGGAATTGCACAAACTGGTACTGGTAAAACTGCTGGTTTCACTCTTCCTATGATACATAAATTAGCTAGAGGTCGCGCACGAGCAAGGATGCCCAGATCATTAGTATTAGCTCCAACAAGAGAATTAGCTGCACAGGTCGCAGAAAACTTTGTACAATATGCTAAATACGTTAAACTAGATATGGCACTATTAATTGGTGGCGTTTCCTTTAAAGAACAAGACCGATTAATTGATCGAGGTGTTGATGTTTTGATTGCAACACCAGGTCGTCTTCTTGATCACTTTGAACGTGGTAAACTGTTATTAACTGGTATTGAAATTATGGTTGTTGATGAAGCAGACCGTATGCTGGATATGGGTTTTATTCCAGACATTGAACGTATTTTCAAACTGACACCTTTTACACGCCAAACTCTTTTTTTTAGTGCAACAATGGCACCTGAAATTACTCGCATTACGCAAGAATTTTTACAGAACCCACAACGTGTGGAAGTTGCACGCCAAGCCACAACCGCAGAAAACATCACTCAAAAAGTAGTTTGTTTCAAAGCGGAAAATCGCAAAGTTGAAGCAAAACAAAAACGTGAACTTTTACGAACTATTATTAAAAGTGAAGGTGACAAACTAACGAACGGCATTATTTTCTGTAATCGAAAAGTTGACGTAGATATTGTTATGAAATCCCTAAAAAAACACGGCCATTCAGTAGGTGCTATTCATGGAGATCTGGATCAACGTTATCGTATGGAAGTCTTAGCTGGCTTCAAAAATAATGATATTACTTTATTAGTTGCATCTGATGTTGCTGCTCGTGGGCTAGACATTCCTGCAGTATCACACGTATTTAACTTTGACGTCCCCATACATGCTGAAGATTATGTGCACCGCATTGGACGGACAGGCCGTGCAGGCCGCAAAGGATGGGCCTTCATGCTATGTCTACCTCATGAAATTAAGCATCTGGATAAAATTGAAGAGCTAGTAAAACAACCAGTTCCAAGGCTAGAGATGGATACTCTTGCAACTTCAAAACCAGAAGGAAAGGCACGTTCTAAGAAAGAGCGTGTTCCAAATAAGCCAAAAGTGGTTACTGAAATAAAAAAGGTAGAACCTATTTCTAAAGCTGAAGCGTTAGTGGAGCCCATTGCTAAAGCTAATGTGTTAATAGATTCCACTCTAAAAACCGAAGTATCAACAGAGCCTAATATAAAACATAAAACACAACGTAAAAATAATTCAAAAGAACAAGATAACAAAGTTAAAGGACTTGGAGATCATATTCCAGCTTTTTTAATGCGTTAAACCTATCGTAATGATCGATTAAAATCTGATTTTATTATAGTGTTAAAATGAACGGGGCAATTCTATTTTTAATAGAATTGCCCCGTTCATTTTAACACTATATAATTTAATCAGATTAACTTTCTAAACGATTTATCATTATGCGGGTGACTGGTTTCTTATCAATTTCGTTTTTACACACTTTAGACACTATCTTAGATACTAATTTTTCAACCTCATGATCATCTTTTAAGATTTTTCCCTTGGACTTAACCAAGGCATTTTCTATTTGTTCCTCAATCATTTCCGGCAAATGGTCTTCATGCGATTCAGTTTCAGGCAACCCAATTAACTCAACCCAAACGCCAATTATATCATTGTTTTCTATAACAAGTGATACTGCAGCCACTCCTCTAGTTGCCATACGAATACGTTCTAAAACAACTCCATCAAAGGCACCAATTAAGCGCGATCCATCAAGATAAGTTCTACCAGTTTCGATATGATCTATAATTTTAGCACCCTTAGAACCAAATTCTACAACACAGCCATTTGTTGCAATTAAAGAATTTATCCCATTATGAGTAGCTAGATCTGCATGCTCTTTCAGATGGCGATATTCACCATGCATTGGTATCAAAGTTTTAGGCTTCAATAGGCGGTGAACCTCTTCAAGGTCTGGGCGGTTAGCGTGACCAGATACATGATAAATTTCAGCACTATCATCAATTACGTTAACACCCTGTAGAGCAAAGGAGTTAATTATTCGGCTAACAGAAATTTCATTCCCAGGAATAGTTTTAGAAGAGAATAAGAATGTATCACCTTTTTGCATTGTAATACCTAAATACTTTCCTCGTGCCAATTGTGCGGAAGCTGCACGGCCTTCTCCTTGTGAGCCAGTAACCAATAACATTAGGTTTTCACGAGGAATATTTGGTATATCTTCAAGTTCTACAGTTGGTGGAAAATTATCTAAAACACCCGTTGAATGAGCGTAGCCTAACATTTTTTGCATCGAACGCCCCAACACACAAACAGATCGACCAGCATCTATACCAGCCTGAGCCAATGTTTTTAAACGTGCTACGTTCGATGCAAATGTAGTGGCAACGACCATTCCATTGGCACCTTTAATCATCTTAGCAATTGGCTTAACCAATGTTGCCTCTGATCTTCCTGGTTTTGTGGAAAATATGTTAGTACTATCACATACAAGAACATCAACTCCTTTTTGTCCAAGTTCTGCAAACATTTCAGGATCAAATGGCTCACCAACACCAGGATTGGGGTCAAGCTTCAAGTCTCCTGTATGAACAATTCGGTGGTCTGGAGTTTCAATAACCAGGCCTGATGCTTCAGGAATTGAGTGCGGAACTGGTAATATGCCTACCTTAAATTGGCCAACTGCTTTCATTTCTGGATAAGCCGGTAAAATTTCAATCATATCTGGGTTTTGATTTCGATCCTGCATTTTGGCTCGAGCAACAGCCGCTGTAAATTTTCGGCAATAAATTGGTGCTTTCAATTTAGGCCATAATAGGCCTATTGCACCAATATGGTCCTCATGTGCATGAGTTATAAAAATTGCATCAAGGCGATCTGCACGTTCTTGGATAAATTTTGTGTCTGCCATTATTAGGTCAACACCAGGAGTTCCATCCATTGCAGGAAAAGTTACACCAACATCGGCTAGGATAAAGCGTTCTTTACCTTTTGGCCCATAACCATAAAGATACATATTCATGCCAATTTCACCTGCCCCACCAAGAGGAAGGTAAATCAATTTATTTTTAGATGTCATATTATTTCCGATTTGTCTGATCTATCAGGTATAGACCGTGTAATGTCAGGTCTAGGTCAATGTGGTCAATAACATTCGTACCACGTTTGAATAACGTCGAAAGTCCACCAGTAGATATAATTTTCATGTCTCGAGGATGTTCTGCTTTAATTTTTTCACAAATGCCTTCAACCAAGCCGACATAGCCCCAAAAAATGCCTGATTGCATACACGCTACAGTATTAGTACCAATTACTTTATCAGGCTGTGCAACATCTATATGTGGCAATGCTGCGGCACGTTCATGTAGTGCTAGTAATGACAAGTTTACACCTGGCGCAATAACACCACCAATATAAGCCCCATCTTGATCGACAACATCAAACGTTGTTGCTGTACCAAAATCAACCACAATCAAGTCACCACCAAATTGGCTATAAGCTCCAACAGTATTAACCAAACGGTCAGGCCCAACAGTTACACCAGCATCAACACGAATACTTATACCTAGATTACACTCAGGCTTTCCAACCACTAATGGCCGGCAACTAAAATAACGATCAGATAGTACCCGCAAATTAAAGACTACTCGAGGAACAGTAGAGCTAACAACAACCCGTTTGATTTTTGCCTTTATTTCATTTAGTTCCATCAGCTGATTAAGCCAAACAAAATACTCATCTGCGGTACGGCCAGCAAGTGTTTCACACCGCCAATGGGCAATAAATTTAATACCATCATGCAAGGCAAAAACTGTATTTGTATTTCCAACATCGATTGCTAATAACATTTTCGCACCCTAAAAAAAGATATCAGCGGCATGGATAACATGTCGCGTATCTCCTGCTTGTAATACAACACCACCCTGTTCGTCCACTGTCTCAAATATTCCGGTAATTTCATTATTAGATAACCGTGCAGTAATTATCTCGCCTAATCTAGCTGCATTTTGAAGCCAGTCAGTACGAATTGATGCAAATCCATATGATTTAAACTGTATTTCGCGTATAGAAAAAAAATGTGCTAAAATTTTCAAAAAATTAGAAGGCTCAATTATTCCATTAAGACATCTTGGCGGCGTTGAACCTTCTTCGACTTTATCTAATTCTGGAAGAATGGCTAAATTCACACCAATACCAATACTCAAATGGCTTGAATTAATTCCACAGGTTTCAAGAAGAATACCGGCCACTTTACCACCCTCCATTAAAACATCATTTGGCCATTTTAAATCAAATTTTTCTGGAGCATCCGTAATATATACCAATGCATCTCTTAGTGCTAAACTAGCAACAAAACTATGCAAAGCCACAGTCGATAAGCCTTCAGAAATTGGCATTAGTAAAGTTGCTGAAAAATTTCCTCTTTGACTTGACCAGGCTCGGCCACGCCTTCCTACGCCCTCCGACTGTTCATTTGCCAAGATCCACAAAGGTGAAAAAGTATTAGCAGCAAGTCTTGCACTTTCTTTATTTGTGCTATCAATGGTTTTAAAAGTAATACAATTAACGCCTGCAGGCCATTTGATCATTTAAAAAGTGATGCAGCAGCATCTGCCGCAATAGGTTCAATTCCAAACAAGTTTACTGCCCCAAGAAGCATAATTAATGTTGCACCGTACAAAGCAACCTTATGAATTATAGGCATCTTACCAGTCATAGGCTCAACTTCATCTCCAAAATACATAAAGTATATAATACGTAAATAATAGAACGCACCTATAACAGAAGCAATTACACCAGCAATTGCTAACCAAGCCAAGCCAGCATTTACTGCCGCTTTTAAAACATATAATTTACCAAAAAATCCAACCAATGGTGGAATGCCCGCAAGGCTAAACATCAATGCAGCTAAAGCTGCCGCACGTATTGGTTCAGAGCGAGAATATAATCCAAGGGATCTAATATCAGTAACTGGTTGACCGTCGCGTTCCATATTCAAGATAAAAGCAAATACACCCACGTTCATGGTCACATATATAGCCATATAAATTAGTAATGCTTGGACACCCTCTTGTGTACCAGATGATAAACCCAGCAAAGCAAAACCCATATGTGCAATAGAAGAGTATGCCATTAGTCGTTTAATATTGGTTTGTCCTATTGCGGCAATAGACCCTAAAAACATTGAAATAAAGGATAAAAATGCAACAATTTGCTGCCAATCAGCAACAGCTCCACCAAATGCATCATGCACCACACGGGCAAATAAACCTGCGGCTGCTACCTTTGGCGCAGTAGCAAAAAAACCTGTTACAGGCGTTGGGGAGCCCTCATAAACATCAGGTGTCCACATATGAAATGGAGCTGCAGATATTTTAAACCCCATACCTACGCACAAAAAGACCAGCCCAAACAACATCCCCATGCCCAGACCGTCACTATGTATAGTTTCAGAAATACCTGCAAAATTAGTTGTCCCCGAAAAGCCATAAACTAGAGATGCACCATAAAGTAACAAGCCAGAGGATAAAGCACCTAATACAAAATATTTCAAACCGGCTTCTGTTGAACGAATGCTATCACGTCGAAAAGATGCAACTACGTAAAGTGCCAAAGATTGTAGCTCTAATCCCATATAAAGCGCCATCAAATCGCCTGCAGAAACCATTAGCATCATGCCTAATGTTGCTAGAGCAATAAGAATTGGAAATTCAAATTTTAACAATTTGTTTTTTTCAAGATAATCTTGTGATAAAAGTAGCATTGCCGAAGAACCAAATAGCATCACTACTTTTGTATAGCGAGCGAAGCCGTCATTAGTGAACGATCCATCAAAAGCTGTGGAATTTGCAATTGGCGCAAATGCAATCCAAATACCTAGCGCGGCCATTATTCCAGAGGTTGCCCAAAAAATAAAACCAGCTAAACGGTCTTTGCCTCCATAAACAGCTAGCATTAAGGCGGCCATTGCATAAACTGCCAGAATAATTTCTGGAAGGACTGTATTGATATCTGTGCTGATCATAGCCTCGATACCCCTTTAATGTGCAGCATTAGGAGTTGCATCAATTAATACTCCCTGTGCTGCGTGTACTTGTTCCAATAAGGCGCTTACAGACGGGCCAATCAGATCCAAAATTAATGCAGGGTAAATACCCAATAATATTGTCATAACGACTAGAGGCGTAATCATTAGCTTTTCACGTAAATCCATATCTGCGATGCTTTTCAAACTTTCTTTGATCAGATCACCAAATACTACGCGACGGTATAGCCATAATGCGTAACCTGCTGACAAAATTACGCCAGTAGTAGCGCCAAAAGCAATCCAAGTATTAGCTTTGAATGCTGCAGTTAAAGTAAGAAACTCACCTACAAAACCGGATGTTCCTGGCAGCCCAACATTAGCCATTGTAAATAGCATAAAGATTAGCGCAAAAATTGGCATGCGGATAACTAAGCCACCATAAGCTTCTATATCTCGCGTATGCATACGATCATAAATCACACCAACCCCCAAAAATAGTGCTGCAGATATAAATCCGTGGCTTAACATCTGGAAAATGGCGCCGTCCAAACCCTGTTGGTTAATTGTAAAAATACCCATGGTAACAAAGCCCATATGAGCAACAGATGAATAAGCAATTAACTTTTTCATGTCTTCTTGGACCAAAGCCACAAAGGATGTATAAATTATAGCAATAACGGAAATCGTCATAACAAACGTTGCCATGACATCTGATCCTATTGGAAACATTGGCAAACTAAACCGAAGGAAACCGTAACCACCCATCTTCAATAAGATCGCAGCTAATACTACAGAGCCTGCAGTTGGTGCTTGCACATGTGCGTCTGGCAACCAGGTGTGAACCGGCCACATTGGCATTTTTACAGCAAAAGATGCAAAAAATCCTAAGAAGAGTAATGTTTGAATGCCGCCAACAATCGTTACACCTAGAATAATGATACTTTCAGAAGAAAATTGATGTTGCATCAATTCAGGAATATCCGTCGTGCCAGCTTCAAACCACATGTAAATAATAGCAATCAACATCAAAACTGATCCTAGAAGCGTATATAAAAATAGCTTAAAGGCCGCATAAATACGATCTTTTCCACCCCAGATACCAACAATTAAAAACATTGGGATCAAGCCAGCTTCAAAAACCACATAGAATAAAATAATATCCAAAGAACTAAATACTGCAAGCATCATAGTTTCCAAGATTAAAAACATGATCATGTATTCTTTGACACGAGTAGTTACTGTCCAGCATGCACCAATAACAATTGGCATCAAGAAGGTAGTTAATATCACAAATAAAATGCTTATGCCGTCCAATCCAACTTTATATTTCAACCCAGCCAACCAATTATATTCCTCAACGAATTGAAAACCAGCATTTGATGGGTCAAACTGCGTAAGCAGTGGGATGCTGATCACAAAAGTTGCCAAAGTAGCAACTAGTGCCAATACTTTAGCATTTTTTTGTGATGCATGGTCTTCACCACGTAAAATAATTGCTAATATTAGAGCTGCAATTGATGGTAAAAATATAACAATAGACAAAAGATTATCCATTATTGGGATCCTCCTGTCACTGCAAACCAGGTAACAATCACAGCAACACCAATGACCATAGTGAAGGCATAGTGGAATAAATAACCAGACTGCATTGCCTGATATTTACGCGTCATAAATGGAATAATTCCCAACGCAATACCATTAATTCCACCGTCAATTACTGCTCCATCACCTTTTTTCCAAAGAAAATTACCAAGCCGTTTTGCAGGGCGGACAAAGATCATGTCATACAGCTCATCGAAGTACCATTTATTCAAAAATAGTGCATAAAGACTTCTTTGTTGTTTTGCTAATTTCGCAGGATTTTCAGGAGACCAAATATAAAACCACATCGCCAAAAGAAATCCTAACAACATTGCAAAAAATGGAGATGCTTTAACCCAACTCTTAACCGCGTGTGCGTCGTGCACAACATGATTTGTTTCATGATTAGCATATATTGATGCACCAAAGAAATCCTCCCAATGATGGCCGAAGAAATCTTCATACCAGACCATACCCGCAAAAACTGCACCCAATGCTAAGACAGCCAATGGCATCAACATGACAATTGGGCTTTCATGTGCATGTTCATGTGTATGCTTATCGCCACGAGCTTTTCCGTAGAAAGTAAGAAATATTAAGCGCCACGAATAGAAACTAGTCATTGCGGCAGCTATGACTAGCATCACGAAGGCATACTGACCAACGCCAGTACCTGCGCCATATGCACTTTCTATTATTGCGTCCTTAGACAAAAAACCAGCAAAACCAATATGCGTCAAAGGAATTCCAACACCGGTTATTGCCAATGTACCAATCATCATTGCTGCAAAAGTAAATGGAATTTTCTTACGAAGACCACCATAATTACGCATGTCTTGCTCGTGATGCATGGCATGAATTACAGAACCCGCACCCAAAAATAACATCGCCTTAAAAAATGCGTGCGTGAATAAGTGAAACATTGCTGCACCATATGCACCAACGCCTGCAGCCACAAACATATAGCCAAGTTGGGAACATGTTGAATAAGCAATCACACGCTTAATATCATTCTGAACTAACCCAACGGTAGCAGCAAAGAATGCTGTTGTAGCACCTATTATAACAATAAAATTTGGCGTGAATGTTGCATATTCCATTAGCGGGGAAAGGCGACAAACCATAAACACTCCAGCCGTTACCATAGTGGCAGCATGGATTAGAGCTGATACAGGAGTAGGCCCTTCCATTGCATCTGGCAACCATGTGTGGAGCATCAATTGCGCAGATTTACCCATCGCACCTATGAATAGTAGCATAGTAATAACTTCTAAAGCATTTAAGTCCCATGATAAAAACTGTAAATTTGTTTTACTTAATGCTTCTGCATTGTGCGGGTCTAAAATTTCAGAAAAGTTAATGCTCCCAGTAAGGTAAAATAGACCAAATATACCTAACGCAAAGCCAAAATCTCCGACACGATTAACAATGAAAGCCTTCATGGCAGCAGCACCCGCAGATGGCTTACGGTAATAAAAGCCAATCAATAAATATGATGCAACGCCGACGCCCTCCCAGCCAAAAAACATTTGTAATAAGTTGTCAGATGTTACCAGCATCAACATCGTAAATGTAAAAAATGACAAGTAAGCAAAGAACCGAGGCTTATAACTTTCACCCTCTTTCCACTGAGGGTCTTTATCCATGTAACCCCACGAATATAGGTGAACTAATGCAGATACTGTATTAATCACAATCAACATTATAGCAGTCAAGCGATCCATCCTGATGGCCCAATTAGTAGTTAATGTTCCACTTTCAATAAAACGAAATAATGAAATAGTGTAACCGTCACCGTGAAAACTGAGAAAAATTATCCAAGACAGGATTGCAGACAAAAATAGGCCACCAGTAGCTACCACCATAGCAGCTCTTTCACCAATAATACGGTGCCCAAAGCCACATACGATTGAACCAATTAGCGGGGCAAATAGCAAGATCATTTCCATGACTTAGCCTTTCATCACATTAATGTCTTCGACTGCAATCGTCCCACGTACGCGGAAGAAGCAAACAAGAATAGCCAATCCAATTGCAGCCTCTGCAGCCGCGACCGTTAGAATAAATAAAGTAAAAACTTGCCCCGTTAAATCTCCCAAATGAGTGGAAAAAGCCACAAAATTAATATTTACGGCCAACAGCATTAATTCTATCGACATCAAAATTACAATAACATTCTTACGATTTAAAAAAATACCAAAAATACCAATAACAAACAATAATGCTGCAACAGTAAGGTAGTGTTCGACTGATATCATAATCCCTGCCCCGGCTTCACATTAATAACTTTCATGGCTTCAGCTGGATCACGCTGCATTTGGTCAACGACATTTTGACGCTTAACATCAGTACGATGGCGCAGCGTGAGGACGATAGCGCCAATCATGGCTGTTAAAAGGATCAAGCCTGCAATTTGAAACAAATATATATAATCCGTATAAATTATTTGTCCTAAGGCAAGCGTATTATGCACATCACCTATGGGTGGAGTGGGTGACTGTAGTAATGACCCAGCTTCCGGTGCAACTTTCCAGTGGCTAATAACCAAACCAAGTTCCATTAGCAACACCACCCCAATAGCAAGTCCAATCAAAAAATACTTTTGCATACCAGACTTTAACTCAACAAAATCAACATCTAACATCATCACAACAAACAAAAACAAAACTGCAACAGCGCCAACGTAAACAATAGCTAGGAGCATGGCTACAAACTCTGCACCCATTAAAACAAATAATGACGCCGCGGAGAAAAAGGTAAGAATTAACCAAAGTACTGAATGTACAGGATTACGCGCAACAACAACTAATAGTCCCGACACTACTGCTGTTATCGAGAAAAGGTAAAATGCGAATAAGGTAATGGTCATAATTACTCCTAACGATATGGTGCATCAAGTTCGAGGTTGCGTGCTATTTCTGCTTCCCATCGATCGCCGTTCGTCAGCAATTTATCTTTATTATAAAAAAGCTCTTCACGCGTTTCTGTAGCAAACTCAAAGTTTGGGCCTTCAACGATTGCATCTACAGGACAAGCTTCTTGGCAGAAACCACAGTAAATGCATTTTGTCATATCTATATCGTACCGAGTTGTTCTACGTGATCCATCTTCACGGGGCTCAGCATCAATAGTAATTGCTTGAGCAGGGCAAACTGCTTCACAAAGCTTACAAGCAATACACCGCTCTTCACCATTTGCATAACGTCGCAATGCATGCTCACCACGAAAACGTGGTGATAGAGGCCCTTTTTCATGCGGATAGTTTAGCGTTACCTTAGGTTTGAAAAAGTATTTCAACCCTAATTTCATTCCAACGAAAAAATCCGCCAACAAAAAGTATTTTCCAGCTCGAATATAATCAAATGACATGCAGATCTCCTTAACCTCTTAATCGTTAACAAGGCATGTCTTCATATACCCTGTTCGACAACGTTGTAATGATATAGATTCAGGTTTTCTTCAACAACAAAGCGTTTAATTATTTATAATACTTTGAGTGAAATATATGACAATCAAAAATCGATTCACATATACCCTCACATTACTCATTTTAATCATCACTTATCCGCCGATTGTCCAGCGAGCATAAGCCCCCCCAAAAGCACCATATTGCGCAAAGAATGCAACTAAAACTACCCACGCAAGGGAAAATGGTAGAAAGACTTTCCAACCTAACCGCATTAGTTGATCATAACGATAGCGAGGTGTAATTGCCTTAACCATGGCAAATAAGAAGAAAAAGAACCCCATTTTAATTACCATCCAAATAGCACCGTGACCTAGGAATGGGACATATTCGATCCAAGCTTGAGGCAGAGGTGAAAGCCAACCCCCAAAGAATAAAATTGTTGTTAACGCACACATCAACCAAATTGCTATGTACTCACCAGCCATGAATAATAAAAATGGCGTTGAAGAATACTCGACTTGATAACCTGCTACCAATTCAGATTCAGCTTCAGGGAGATCAAATGGGGGGCGATTTGTTTCAGCAAGTGCAGAGATAAAGAATAAAAATACCATTGGAAAATGTGGAAGCCAATACCAATTTAATAAGCCATATGATCCTGATTGCGCTTCCACAATGTTAATAAAACTTAATGAGCCCGTTGATATAATTATACCAATAATAATAAATCCAATTGAAACCTCATATGAAATCATTTGGGCGGCAGAACGTAATGATCCTAAAAATGGATATTTAGAATTAGATGCCCAGCCCCCCATAATTACTCCATATACCTCCAATGAAGAGACGGCAAAAACATATAAAACGGCGACATTAAGGTCAGCTAATATCCAGCGCCCATTAAAGGGAATAACCGCCCAAGCAATTGCAGCAAGAATGAATGATACTAATGGAGCTAAAAAGAAAACAGTTTTATCAGCACCTGCAGGCACAACGACTTCTTTAACTACATATTTCAATGCATCGGCAACAGATTGCAATATTCCCCAAGGTCCTACAACATTTGGACCACGACGCATCTGAACAGCACCCCAAATTTTGCGATCCCCATAAACTAAAATTAAAAGACTAATCATCACAAAACCAAGCACAAGTAGTGACTGACCCAAAACTGTCAGAAAAATGCCTAAATTAGTTTGAAAAAAATCCATGTTCTAAGTCCTTTATTCAGCAGCAACTGCCACTGAGGCACGCTCTTTTACATTTCTTGATAATTCAGCCATTACTTCTGAAGCTCGAGCAATTGGGTTAGTTAAATAATGATCAGATATAGCATATTTAAAAGTTGCAGCACCTAGTTTTCCTTGCTTTAAAACTACAGCTTTATTTTCTTGAGGTTGATCTAAGTTAGACATATGAGGATATGCCTTAAAAAGCTCAGCACGCAATGCATTTAGATTATCGTACGGCAATTTATCACCTAATTCAGCAGATAAAGCGCGTAGTATTGCCCAGTTTTCTTTAGCCTGGCCTGGCGCAAAACCTGCACGTGCAGTCATTTGCACTCGACCTTCTGTATTTACGAAAATACCACTCTCTTCAGTATATGCCGCTGCTGGCAAAATGACATCAGCACGGTGCGCACCTCTATCACCATGTGAACCTTGATAAATAACAAATGGAGTTTCAGATATTTCCACTTCATCAGCACCCAAATTAAACACAACTTCAGCACCTTTTAATGCAGCTTTAATACCACCTTTGGTAGTAAAGCCTATATCCATACCACCAACACGGGCTGCAGCAGTGTGTAAAACTAATAGTTTTGAATCTGTATTTTTAGCCAAACGTTGGACAGCCGCCAAGACAGCTTCTCCATCAACTTCCTGTAAAGCACCTTGGCCTATGATTATGATCGATTTCTTTTTTAGAGTTTCAGCTGGCACATTTTCAACTACTAAAGCTTCCAACGCTGCACGATCACTTCCCACATGGGTATATTTATAAGTTAAATCTATTGGATCACCTATCAGATTAATATTAGCACCATTCATATATGCTTTACGAATACGTGCATTTAATACTGGGGCTTCCATTCGTGGATTTGTACAAATTAATTGGATTATTTCAGCATTATCAATATCTTCAATTGTGGCAGTTCCAACATAAGCCGCTCGATTACCAACTGGTAATTTTGCATCATCCACCCTACATTCAATAGATCCATCAAGCCCTATTATAATCTGTTTTAAAGCAAACATTGCTTCGACCGGAGCTAAATCACCAGCAATTGCTGATACTTTTTTACCTTTAATTGCCTTAGCTACAGACGCAAATGCCTCAGCCCAACTGGCAGGTTTCAACTTACCATGCACTCGGACGTAGGGCTGATCTAGGCGTTGACGGCGAAGGCCATCCCAAACAAAACGTGTTTTATCTGAAATCCATTCCTCATTAACACCATCATGGTTGCGCGGCAAAATACGCATAACCTCACGGCCTTTAGTATCTACACGAATATTTGAACCAAGAGCATCCATTACATCGATTGTTTCAGTTTTAGTTAATTCCCATGGTCGGGCAGTAAAGGCATAAGGTTTTGAGGTTAAAGCCCCAACAGGACAAAGATCAATAATGTTGCCTTGCAACTCACTATCTAATGTTTCGTTAAGGTAAGATGTGATTTCTGAATCTTCACCCCGACCAGTTTGACCCATCTGAGTAATACCCGCGACTTCAGTCGTGAATCGCACGCAGCGCGTGCAAGAAATGCATCGTGTCATAGTAGTTGCAACTAATGGACCCAAATCTAGGTTATCAACTGCACGTTTAGGCTCTCTGAAGCGAGAGAAATCAACACCATATGCCATTGCTTGATCTTGAAGATCACATTCACCACCTTGATCACAGATAGGGCAATCCAATGGGTGATTAATTAATAAAAACTCCATAACCCCTTCTCGGGCCTTTTTAACCATTGGAGAAGTTGTCTTAATTTCTGGTAGTTCACCATTACGTCCACCCCTTACATCACGAACTTGCATTGCACAGGATGCAGCTGGTTTAGGAGGACCGCCCACGACTTCGACAAGGCACATGCGGCAATTGCCAGCTATTGTCAAACGTTCATGATAACAAAAGCGGGGTACTTCAACACCAGCAACTTCACATGCTTGCAAAAGGGTCATAGCCCCATCTACTTCAATTTCCTGGCCATCAATAATAATTTTCTTTAGATCAGACATATGTCTAATTTATCCTTAGTAATTTGCCAATTTGGCTTCTATTGGTGATTTCCACTTTGCCAAAGTCGCAGAGTGTATTTAATTTTTCTGAGTTTAAGCCTAAAGATTTAAGATATTTTTTGACGCGAGAACGCAACACTGACTTTTCGTAATCATCATCAATAAATACTCGTGTTTCTTTAAGGCTATATCCTGCTTTTTTGGCATACCCAATAAGTTTCCATACATAAAATATTCCTGCCAAGGAATCAGCTTCAATGAAACTACAATTTTGACGAATTGCATGAGCAATACCAATATTAAACAGACCATTATCAACCTGAGGAATATCCCATAGAGTAGGTTTTACAACCGCATTTACTGGACCCAGAGCCAGAAAGCTAAATATTGTAAAAGTAGCTAATCGCACTTTGGCTTTCCTTTATTTACTGCAATAAAACTCATAGGTAACACATTCCATAATACTTGCGAATGCATATGTTTATCATATTATTTGAAAAACAAAAAAGTCTATGTGATCCAGAGTTCAACAATTTCATTTACTCTGCCGCTACTTGGCTAACACGACCAGAGCGCTTATGCTTAATGCGATCCTCAATTTCATCACGAAAATGACGTATTAAACCTTGAATGGGCCAAGCTGCAGCATCGCCTAAAGCACAAATTGTATGGCCTTCAACCTGCTTTGTTACATCTAATAACATATCAATCTCTTCAGGCTCAGCATCGCCACGCACTAAACGATCCATTACACGCATCATCCATCCCGTACCTTCACGACATGGAGTACACTGGCCACAACTCTCATGCTTATAAAATTTTGATAAACGCCAAATTGCTTTAATAATATCAGTATTTTGATCCATTACAATCACGGCAGCCGTTCCCAGTCCAGATCGTTGCTCTCGCAGCCAATCGAAGTCCATTATTGCATCACTACAAATGTTTGCTGGAAGTAGAGGCACAGAAGACCCACCAGGAATAATTGCCTTTAAATTTTTCCATCCACCTCGGACGCCACCACAATGGCGTTCTAAAAGTTCTTGCAAAGGAATTGACATTGCTTCTTCAACGACACATGGATTGTTTACGTGTCCTGAAATTGCAAATAATTTAGTCCCAGAATTATTCTCGCGCCCAAAAGATTTAAACCATGCACCACCACGGCGTAAGATGGTTGGGACAACTGCAATTGATTCAACATTATTTACTGTAGTTGGACAACCGTATAATCCAGCTCCAGCTGGAAATGGAGGCTTCATTCGTGGCATGCCTTTTTTACCTTCTAGACTTTCCAACAAAGCTGTTTCTTCACCACAAATATATGCACCTGCTCCATGATGGAGATAAAGATCAAAATCCCAACCAGAACTAGCAGCATTTCTGCCTAATAAACCTGCATCGTAACATTCATCAATTGCTGTTTGTAAAGCTTCACGTTCTCGAATAAATTCACCACGAATATATATATAACACGTATTTGCATTCATTGCGAAAGACGCAATCAAAGCCCCTTCGATTACTGTGTGTGGATCGTTACGCATGATTTCACGATCTTTACATGTGCCTGGCTCAGACTCATCAGCATTAATAACTAAATATGCAGGACGCCCATCAGATTCTTTTGGCATAAAAGACCACTTCAAGCCTGTGGGGAAACCCGCACCACCACGCCCACGTAACCCTGAACTTTTCATCTCATCAACAATCCAGTCATGGCCTTTTTTTATAATATTGGCCGTTCCAGACCAGTGGCCACGAGACTTGGCACCATTTAATGACCTGTCATGCATACCATAGAGATTGGTAAAGATGCGATCTTCGTCTTTTAACATCAATTCATCACTTCCTTGGTCATTGGCGCCCACGCCAGACTCTAAATAAAACTACAAGCGACCAGGCAAATGCCGCCAGCGCAAACAGATCAAATAAAAACACATATCGTGCTTCTAATCCAATTTGTCCCCCTACCCACTGCAAAGCCATCCACACAACCATCGCAACTAAAATAACAATGGCGGCCAATCGCGCCTGTTTTTGGTTTGCGGTATCAGATGGCTTCAAAACGGGTCTCCTGAGTATGATGGGCCGTAGAATCCAACATTATATTTAATAAAAACTTATTTTTTATTCTTTTTTGCAACAGCCGGCTTTTTGGCCGCCGTCTTAGTTTTAGCTGCTGGCGCTGATTTAGCTACAGTCTTTGATTTTACTGCTGCCTTCTTTGCTTCAGCTGGCTTCTTTGCTGCCGTCTTAGTTTTAGCTGATGGCGCTGATTTAGCTACAGTCTTTGATTTTACTGCTGCCTTCTTTGCTTCAGCTGGCTTCTTTGCTGCCGTCTTAGTTTTAGCTG
>ENA-OSJC01000634-OSJC01000634.1-marine-metagenome-genome-assembly--contig:-NODE-634-length-32878-cov-10.644706_pt1 | contig 32878 bp, 32 predicted proteins | sample MGYA00237885_ERZ534234 | MGnify/ENA primary metagenome ERZ534234 (study PRJEB26413, sample SAMN06343907) | marine metagenome | isolation source: coastal waters | place: Atlantic Ocean: West Antarctic... | reverse complement strand
TTTTCTTAAATGGTTTTTTAAAACCTTCACTGCGAGTATCATCTTTTCTAAATGAAGTTTTCTTAAATGGTTTTTTAAAACCTTCACTGCGAGTATCATCTTTTCTAAATGAAGTTTTCTTAAATGGTTTTTTAAAACCTTCACTGCGAGTATCATCTTTTCTAAATGAAGTTTTCTTAAATGGTTTTTTAAAACCATCTTCATTACTTCTATTTCCTCGTGATCTTTTTGATGATTTTGCTGTATTTTTTGAACTCTTATTATTACCTCTTCCAACTTTTCCCTTTAAACTAGGATCTAGCATTACTTGAATTTCATTCCATTTAGAAAGGTCTTTTGGAGATATAAAGCTTAGTGCTGAACCTGCAGCGCCAGCTCTTCCTGTTCGGCCCATACGGTGAATAAAATCTTCAGCTAGTTGAGGTAAATCATAATTAATAACATTTTCAATGTGAGGAACATCTAATCCACGGGCAGCTATGTCAGTTGCAACTAATATTCTAAATTTTTGGTTACGAAAATCTTTCATAACTTTATCACGTTTACTTTGTCTCAAATTTCCATTTAGTGACTGTGATTTAAACCCATCTTTTGATAAGTTTTTTGCCATCTTGTCAGTGCCGTGCTTGGTCTTCACAAAAATTAGTAAAGATCCATCACGCTCATTTACTTGTTCAAGTAACTCTGCATATTTAGCTTCTTGATTAATCTTTAAAATATCATGCTTAATATTAGGGGCTACAACATTGGTAGCACCAACAGATACTCGTTCAGGATTTGTTAAATATTTTGAAGAAAGTTTTTCAATTTCTTTTGGAATTGTTGCAGAAAATAATAATGTTTGTCTTGTTTTTGGAACAAACTTTAAAATACTATCTATTTGGATGCCAAAGCCCATATCTAACATACGATCTGTTTCATCTAAAACTACATAATTAGTTTGATTTAATTTTAATGTCTTTCTATCTAAATGATCATTTATCCTACCTGGAGTTCCAACTATAATTCTTGGTTTTTTCTTAAGCTGCTTAAGTTGACGGGTCATTTGTTCGCCACCAATTAAACATGCTGTATTAATATGATTTAAATCTGATAATAAACTAGTAATAACCTCCATTACTTGTTTAGCAAGTTCGCGTGTTGGCGTGAGTACTAATGCCATGGAAGTATCTGAAGTTAATATTGATTCAATTAATGGAATACTAAAAGCTGCTGTTTTACCAGTACCGGTTTGTGCTGAGCCTAATATATCTTTTCCTGCCATTGCAAGAGGGATTGCTTGAGCTTGAATAGGAGTTGGCTCTTTGAAGTCGATTTTTTTTAAGGCCTTATTGAGTCCTTGTGATAGGCTTAAGCCTTCAAAACTATTCATTTAATTTATTGGGGTTTTTTCTATAAAGTTATGCTTCTAATAGTCTTAACTCTCAAATAACACAAGGATTATAACATTTATTAAAAAATATAGGTTTTTGAGGCTTGACATGGTATTTTATGACTGGATAATACTACTGATTGCACTATATATATGTTTGTAATTAATTTATTAACTAGCTAATTATACTATTATGTTTGACGGAACTTTAGGGGCAATTGTAACTTCAAAAATACAACTAATTGTTATCCCATTATATCTATTTTTTATATTATTTGAATCAGTTTTAATAAGATATTTTAAAGCTCACGGCTCTACTGATGCAAAAGAAAGTTTATTCAATATTTCCATAGGTATTATGAGCGTACCAGTAAATTTACTAAGTTTATTTATAACTGCTGGAGCATTAACATGGGCTAGTCAGTATCAAATAGCTGTTATACCTCTTACAATATCAACCCTTGTTATTTGTTTTATACTTGATGATTTGAGATTTTATATTCATCATAGAATATGTCATAGATTTAGATGGCAATGGGGAATGCACAATACACATCACTCATCGGAAAGATTTGGACTAGCTGTCGCTCTGAGACAAAGCTGGACAAAACATTTCACAGGAACGATGATGTTAAAAATTCCACTTGTATTAATTGGTTTTGACCCAATAATTGTTGTATTTTGTGGAGTACTTAATGCCACATATCAATTCTTTTGCCATACCGAAACAATAAAAAAATTGCCTTGGTGGTATGAAGCAATATTTAATACACCATCTCACCATAGAGTACATCATGGTAAAAATCCTCAATACTTAGATGCAAATTATGCAGGTACTTTAATAATTTGGGACAAAATGTTTGGAACTTTTGTAGCTGAAGATGAAAAAGATTTACCAGACTATGGATTAGTAAGTCCAATGAAAACTTTTAACCCTTTTAAGGTAGTGTTTATTGAATATGTAAATATATTTAAAGATGTATTTGGCAAAGGATTAACTTTAGTGCAAAGAATATTATACTTATTTGGTCCACCAGGCTGGTCACATGATGGAAGTAGACTAATGTCTACAGACATAAAAGCTCAATACTACAAGGAACAAGAAATTAACCAAAAGTAGATAATATGCTTCCAGCTCATTATGCTATAACCGAAGTATTAATTGTTATAGCAACCTACTTCTCCATTAGTAAACTTCTAATTAATAAAAATTATTATGCAGCTATCGGTGTATTCTTAGTTGGCCTTACTGCTTGTATAGGAGCAATAAGATTTGGATTAATGAGTACAGACTTTATGATTTTTTTGAATAAAATTTTAGCTGTATTTACAGGCATAATAACAATGTCTTTAATAAGCATACAAATAGTTAATAATTCGATATCTAAAAGATTGGCTCATCTACTTTTAGTAATTTCTGTATTAATATTCTTTTCATTTTTTATTTGGACGCAACCAATATTTAAACTAGTTTCATTATTTGTGTGGTCAATTACTGCAGTTATATTAACCTTTCAAATACCTCAGAAATCTATTTATTTAAAGTTTTTAAAGTCTTTAACAATGGCAATATTGTTAATTGCTTTTCTAAGTTTAAGTAAGGGCATAGGATTATTTACTGACCTATTTTCACCTTCAGTTAGTTTTCATATTTATCATATTCTCATAGCTATATGGGTTTATCTAATTAGTTATTCAATAAGTCAAAAAAATCTCAATTAGTGATAATTGGGTTTTAGTGAAAACTAAAAAACCCCATCTTATAAGACGGGGTTTTTTTATTTCGGCATTTGCCTAATATTGATTTAAAATCAATTTTTTTAATTTTTTTGTTTTGAAATAGTTGTGGACACTACCCCAGCTTATGCTGGCGGATTCATCTTTTTAACCTCCACGTTATCATCAAAATTATGATAGCAGTAATTAGGTAAAGGGCTAATAAAAAAGGCTCTTTAAAAAAGAGCCTTTAACACGATGATAACGTGAATTGAAGGTAAACTATTGATTTAAAAGTTTTTTGCAACAAATTATTTAAAAAAGAACAACTTAAAAGTGTAAAAATACTTAAAAATAGGTCTTTTTTTACGAGTTAATTAAATATGAATTGCACGTTTTTCGACATTTAATGCTGCTTCCTTTATCGACTCAGTCAAAGTTGGATGAGCATGACAGGTGCGGGCTATATCTTCAGATGAAGCGCCAAACTCCATTGCTAGAGCAAGTTCAGCTATCATGTTCCCAACATCAGCGCCTATCATATGAACACCAAGAACTTTATCTGTTGATGCATCAGATAATATTTTTACAAAACCTGTAGTTGCATGCATAACTTTTGCTTTCGCATTTGCAGCAAAGGGAAACTTTCCAACTTTATATGCAACATTAGCAGTCTTTAGTTCTTCTTCAGTTTTTCCAACCGATGCTACTTCTGGTGATGTATATATAACTGATGGAATTGTATCAAAATTAACGTGTCCTGCTTGACCGACTATAAGCTCTGCTAATACAGTTCCTTCTTCTGATGCTTTATGTGCTAACATAGGCCCTAGTTTACAATCTCCAATAGCAAAAATATTTTCAACTGAAGTCTGAAAATTATTCTTAGTTATAATAAATCCTTTTTCATCAGTCTTAACTCCAATTTCTTCTAAATTTAATCCAAATGTATATGGCTTTCTACCAATAGAAATTAATACTTTGTCACAACTAATTTCTGATGCTTGGCCCTGCTGTGTTTCAATTGCAACATACAACTTATCATCTTTTTTATTAATCTTTTTAAAAGCAGTTGATAATTTAAAATCTATTCCTTGTTTAATTAAAATTTTTTGAAACTGATTTGAAATTTCATTATCCATGTTTGGAATAATTCTATCTGCATATTCAATAATAGTAACTTTTGATCCAAGACGTGACCAAACTGAGCCCATTTCTAATCCAATATAACCCCCACCAACTATAACAAGCTCATCTGGAACTTTATCTAAACTTAATGCACCCGTTGAACTAAGAATATCTTTCTCGTCAATTATAACATCATCTGGAACTAAAACTTCTGAACCGGTTGCTATAATAATATTTTTGCCATTTATAATTTGGTCAGCGTCATCATTTAATATTGTCACTTCATTTTTACCTGTTATTTTTCCAAAACCTTTAATGTGAGTAATCTTATTTTTCTTGAATAAAAACTGAATCCCATCTGTTAGATCTGAAACAGATTGATCTTTAGAGTTCATCATCTTCGATAAATCCAATTTGACATTATCTATATTGATTCCTATATCGCCGTAATGTTTGGTATCACTAAATATTTGAGAAGCATGCAATAAGGATTTAGATGGTATACAGCCGATATTTAAGCAGGTGCCACCTAAAGTTTTTCTTTTTTCAACACAGCAAACTTTTAAGCCTAGCTGGGCTGCCCTTATCGCACAAACATAGCCTCCAGGACCACTTCCGATTACAATGAGATCAAATTCTTCCATAATTAAACACTCAGTAAAATCCTTCTTGGATCTTCTAAGCTTTCCTTAACTCTAACTAGAAATGTTACTGCTGCTTTTCCATCAATTAATCTGTGATCATAGGATAATGCTAAATACATCATCGGTCTAACTACAACTTCACCATCAATTGCAATCGGTCTTTCCTGAATTTTATGCATCCCCAAAACACCTGCTTGCGGTGGATTAATTATTGGTGTGGACATTAACGATCCATATACTCCACCATTAGATATTGTGAAAGTACCATCTTGCATATCAGCAATACTTAATTTTCCATCTCTTGCTTTTTTACCAAGGTTAGCTATTTCTTTTTCAATATCAGCTACTATTAACTTGTCAGCATTTCTAACAACTGGAACAACGAGGCCTTGATCAGTTCCTACTGCAACCCCAATATTATAATAATTTTTATAAATAATATCATCATTTTCTATTTCTGCATTTACTTCAGGTATTTCTTTTAATGCTGTGATACATGCTTTAACAAAGAAAGACATAAATCCAAGTTTTACGCCATGTTTCTTTTCAAAAAATTCTTTATATTCACTTCTAACTTTAATAAGCTCCGTCATATCCACTTCATTAAAAGTAGTTAGGATTGCAGCAGTATTTTGTGCATCCTTTAATCTTTTAGCAATAGTTTTTCTCAAACGAGACATAGTTACTCGCTCTGTTAGCTTATCATTTCCAACAGATATTGAACTTTTATTGATCTCAGTTTTTGAAGATTGATTTGATAGGGAATTTAGAGCATCTTCTTTTGTAATTCTTCCATTTTTGCCAGATGGTGAAATTTCATTAATATCGATATTATTCTCAGCAACAATTTTTCTTACAGCTGGAGACAATTCACTAGATACTTCTGATACTTTATTAATTTCAATTTTAGGGGCTTCTATAGGCTCAGAAACCTCTACTATCGGTTTTTCTATAACAACCTCTTTTTTAATTGGAGCTTCAACTTTTTTTTCTACCAATGTTGCGGCTCCTTCAATAATTGTGCCTAATATGGTTCCAACCTCTACAGTATCACCATCATTTACTTTGATATCATTGAGTTGACCAGTTGCAGGAGCGGGAACCTCTAGGGTTACTTTATCTGTTTCTAATTCTAATAATGGCTCATCGATAGCAACAGAATCTCCAACATTTTTATACCAGCGAGCAATAGTTGCCTCAGTAACAGATTCTCCTAGTGATGGTACTTTTATATCTATGCTCATATCTTTATTATATGTCTTTATACGCTTAAAGCCGAGTCAATCAACATTTTTTGCTGCTTTTGATGCTTACTCATTAAGCCTGTGGCAGTTGATGCTGCTGGAGATCTTCCTACATATTTTACCTTAGTTTTCTGGCATCCAGCCTTTTTGAGACACCAATCAATATACCTTTCCATAGTATTCCAGGGACCCATATTTTTAGGCTCTTCTTGGCACCAAATAAAATCTGCATCTTTAAATCTAGAAATTATGGGGGTTAAAGCTTTAGCGGGAAAAGGATAAAGTTGTTCTAGTCTAATAATATAAATATCTAATTTTTTAGAATTATCTCTTTCAGATGAAAGGTCATAATAAACTTTACCCGAACAGATAATTACTTTTTTAATTTTATTATCATCATTTAAAAATTGTTCATCATGCTTTGTCTCACCGTCATCTAATAGCACTCTATGAAAAGTATCATTAGTAAAATCATCTATTTTAGAGGTGCATTGTTTATGTCTTAACAGTGATTTTGGTGTAAACATAATTAAAGGTTTTCTAAAATCTCTTAATAATTGCCGTCTTAAAATATGAAAATAATTGGCAGGGGTTGTGCAATTTGCAACGATCATATTTTCCTCTGCACAAAGTTGAAGGTATCGCTCAATTCTTGCAGAAGAATGTTCAGGTCCTTGACCTTCATAACCATGAGGCAATAATAAAACTAAGCCGCTCATTCTTAACCACTTTGCTTCACCTGGAGCTATAAATTGATCTATTTGTACTTGAGCACCATTTGCAAAATCACCAAATTGTGCCTCCCATAGTACTAATGCACCCGGGTAATCTAATGAATATCCATACTCATACCCTAAAATTGCTGCCTCTGATAAAAAACTATCTATGCCCTCATATCTTGCTTGCTGATCACTAATATTATTTAAAGGGATATACCTTTCCTCTGTTTCTTGATCTACAAGAGCTGAGTGTCTATGACTAAACGTTCCTCTTATACTATCTTGACCTACTAATCTTACCGGATAACCCTCCTCTAAAAGAGATCCAAAAGCCAATGCTTCTGCCGTAGCCCAATCGATGCCCTTACCAGTTGTAATCGTATTTTTTCTATTACTAAATATTCTTGCAAGGGTTTTGTGAATATTAAGACTCTCTGGATAAGAAGTAATTTTAGAGCCAATATTATTAAAATCAATTTTAGTAATTGCAGTTGATATTTTACGCTTACTTCCTCTTGATGATTTCATGTTTGACCAAAAACCATCTAGCCAATCTGCTTTATTTGGTTTAAATGATTTTGCAGATTCAAATTCGCTGTCTAAATGTTGAACAAAATCAGATTTCATTTTTAAAACCTTATTATTATCAAAAAGTTTTTCGCCTATAACTTTATCAGCATAAGTATCTGCAACTGATTTATGAGATTTAATTTTTTTATACATTAAAGGTTGTGTAAATGTTGGATCATCTCCTTCATTATGGCCAAAACGTCTATAACAAAAAACATCAATCACTACATCTTTATTAAATTTCTGTCTAAATTCTGTCGCTACTCTTGCGGCATAAATTACTGCTTCACAATCATCACCGTTCACATGTAGAATAGGTGCATTAATAAATTTAGCGACATCAGATGGGTAAGGAGAAGATCTTGCAAAGCTTGGGCTAGTTGTGAATCCAATTTGATTATTAACAATTATATGAATTGTACCACCAGTTTTATGACCTCTTAATCCAGATAATGCAAAACATTCAGCTACAATTCCTTGTCCCGCAAAGGCTGCATCGCCATGCAAGAGTATGGGCATAACAGCGTTAAATGACTCTTGAATAGTATTTCCCTTGTCAGTTCTTAAGTGGGCCTGCTTAGCTCTTACTCTACCTAAGACAACTGGATCTACAGCTTCTAAGTGAGATGGATTTGCAGTTAAAGAAATGTGAACTTTATTATCGTCAAATACTCTATCGGAAGAAGTTCCTAAATGATATTTAACATCACCTGATCCAGCAACATCTTCTGGCATAATGGAGCCACCAGCAAATTCATGAAAGATTTCTTGATAAGCTTTACCCATAACAGTGGCTAAAATTCCTAATCTACCTCTATGTGGCATTCCAATAACAATTTCTGTAACTCCTAATTGCCCACCTTTTTTTATAATCTGTTCCATTGCAGGAATAATAGTTTCAGCTCCATCTAAACCAAATCGTTTTGTGCCAACAAATTTTTTATGCAAGTATTTTTCAAAGCCTTCAGCCTCAATTAATTTTTTTAGAATAAATTCTTTACCTAAATCTGTAAAAGTAATCTCCTTATCTTTTCCTTCAATTCTTTGTTGCAACCAACTTTTTTCTGCAGGATCACTAATGTGCATATATTCAATACCAACCGTGGAACAGTAAGTTCGATTTAATATTTCTAAAATTTCTTTTAAAGTTGCAAATTCTAAGCCTAATACATTATCTAAGAATATTTCACGATCCATGTCTTCTGGTGTAAAACCATATGTTTCTGGTTTAAGTTCAGAATGCTCATTTTTTTCTACTAACCCTAAAGGATCTAGATTCGCTTTTAAGTGTCCTCTAATTCTATATGCTCTTATCATCATAATTGCGCGAATAGAGTATAGAGTTGCATTTCTTGAAGTGGCTTCACTGACATCAGATGATCTGGAAGTTTTTAACTCGCTCTCATATGATTTTATTTCCTCTGGCCAGTTTCCATCGATGGCTGAAACTAAATCACCATTTTTGGGTTTTATCTTGTCGTATTCTGACCAACTTGCATTTCTATTATTGTCTTCAGTTTGATCTGCTATTCCAGAAAAAAAAGTTTGCCAATCTGTGGGTACACTAATGGGGTTGTCTAAATATTTTTCATACATTTGTTCAATGAAAGCGCTATTGGTTCCATGCAAAAATGAAGTTTTTTCAAATATTTCGTTATTAGGTAACTTAGACATTTATATATTTAATATATTTCATTTTAGGTTGAATTAAACCTGTAGAAAATAATTAATTCTTTAATACTTCAACTAAAGTTGAGCCGAGTCCTGCAGGCGAGTTTGAAATATGCACTCCTGCACTACGCATAGCTTCAATCTTATCTTCAGCTCCACCTTTGCCACCAGCAACAATAGCCCCGGCATGACCCATTCTACGTCCAGGGGGTGCCGATGTACCTGCTATAAACCCAACAGTAGGCTTTTTTACTTTTTCTTTTTTTAGGAATTCAGCGGCTTCTTCTTCAGCAGATCCACCAATTTCTCCAATCATAATAATTGATTCAGTCTCATCATCTTTTAGAAAGAGCTCTAAGCAATCAATAAAGTTTGTCCCATTTATTGGGTCACCACCTATGCCAACACATGTAGATTGACCCATACCAGCCATAGTAGTTTGAAATACTGCTTCATAAGTTAAAGTGCCTGACCTAGATACAATTCCAACATTTCCTTTTTTATGTATATGGGCTGGCATAATTCCTATCTTACATTCGTTAGGTGTTATTATTCCTGGGCAGTTAGGTCCTAACAATCTTGACTTAGAATTTTTTAATTTGTCTTTAACATTCATCATATCCATAACTGGAATACCTTCAGTAATACAAACAATTAATTCTATTTCACTATCTATTGCCTCTAATATTGCATTTGCAGCATAAGGTGGTGGCACATAAATTACTGACGCATTAGCCTGGGTTGTATCTTTAGCTTCTTGAACTGTATTAAACACAGGTAAATCTAAATGTATGGTACCACCTTTTTTAGGAGTAACTCCTCCAACTAACTTAGTTCCATATTTTAAAGCTTGCTCAGAATGAAAAGTCCCTTGAGAACCCGTAAAGCCCTGACATATAACTTTAGTATCTTTATTAACAATAATTGACATTATACAAGCTCCACAATTTTTTTAGCAGCATCATCTAAATCAGTCGCTGAAACAATGTCGATTCCAGAATTATTTAGAATCTCTTTACCCTCTTCAACATTTGTACCTTCAAGTCTTACAACCAATGGAACATTGATTTGCAGCTCTTTAGCTGCTGCAACAATACCGTCAGCAATAATATCACAGCGCATAATGCCACCAAATATATTGACTAAAATACCCTTAACTCCTGGATCTGATAAAATAATTTTAAAGGCACTAGTAACTTTTTCTTTGCTTGCACCGCCGCCAACATCAAGGAAATTTGCTGGCTCGCCACCATATAATTTTATTATATCTAAGCTTGCCATTGCAAGACCGGCACCATTAACCATACAGCCAATACTTCCATCTAATTTAATATATGCTAAATCATATTTTGCTGCTTCTAATTCATACTTATCTTCTTCATTAGGATCTCTAAGCTCTTCAATTTCAGGATGACGATAGAGTGCGTTATCATCAAAATTAACTTTAGCATCTAGACAAATTAATTTTTTTGTATCAGTGATAATTAGTGGATTTATTTCAAGTAGACTTGCATCTTTTTCGACAAAAAATCTATATAAGTTTTTTATTAAACCATCTAATTGCTCTTCTAAAGACCCTGATAATCCTAAGCTATTTGCAATAGTTTTTATATTTTCATTTGTAACACCTGTACTTGGTTCGATAAAAATAGTAGTAATTTCATCAGGTGTTTCTTCAGCAACCTTCTCAATATCCATGCCACCCATTTTGGATACAATAAATGCTACCTTGCTAGTTGAACGATCTACTAAGCAGGATAAATAAAGTTCTTTTTCAATATCAGAACCGTTTTCAATATATAATCTTTGAACTAATTTTCCTTCAGGACCAGTTTGAGGTGTAATTAAATTCATTCCAAACATTTTTTTTGCCTCTAGAATTGCTTCACCAGCTGAACTAACAACCTTAACACCACCACCTTTGCCTCTACCGCCAGCATGAATTTGAGCCTTAACAACCCAAGTAGGTCCACTCACATTATTTACTGCAGTTTCTATCTCATTAGAACTATAAGCAACTGACCCTGTGGATACAGGGATATCATATAATTTAAATAGTTCTTTTGCTTGGTATTCGTGAATATTCATAAATTATTTAAGAGTTGGATCAATATTTTTAGCGGCGTCAAATAGTTCTTTAACTGCATCGATTGAAATATCAAAATGTTTTTTTTCTTCCTCATCAAGATTTAATTCTACAACTTCTTGAATACCGTTAGCTCCAATTACAACTGGGACACCAACATATAAATCTTCAATACCATATTGACCATCTAGATAGGCTGCACAAGGCAGTGTTTTATTGAGATCTTTAAGATATGATTCAGCCATTTCTACACCAGAAGCTGCTGGACCATAAAATGCTGAGCCAGTTTGAAGTAACTTAACAACTTCTGCCCCACCTTTTCTTGTTCGATCAATAATCTCGTCTAATCTTGTGGAAGATATTTTGCCTTCTTTAACAAAATCCATTAATGGTCTTCCAGATACAGTAGTTCTATTTGGAACAGGAACCATAGTATCTCCATGTCCACCAAGCACAAAAGACTCAACTTCTTTAATTGGAACATTTAGTTCCTGTGAGATAAAATATTTAAATCTTGAAGTATCCAATATACCGGCCATTCCGATTACTTTGTTTTTTGGGAGACTAGAATATTTTTGCAATGCCATGACAATAACATCTAATGGATTTGTAATGCATATTACAAATGCATTTGGAGATGTGTCTTTGATACCTTCAGCTACTTGTTTAATTATATTTAAATTTGTGCCCAATAAATCGTCTCTTGTCATTCCAGGTTTTCTTGGGACACCTGCAGTAATTATAATTACATCTGAGTCTTTAGTGTCATCGTAATTATTAGTTCCAGATATTTGAACATCTAGACCGTCTACAGCAGTTGATTGAGATAAATCTAGTGCTTTTCCTTTGGCTATACCTTCAGCAACATCAAATAAAACCACATCGCCCAGTTCTTTCATTGCTATAAGATGAGCAAGTGTGCCTCCAATTTGACCAGAACCAATAAGTGAAATTTTAGATTTTTTCATAAAATGTAAGTGTTATATAGCCGTAAATTACCTACAAAAAGATGAAAATCAAGGGAAGAATAAATTATTTAAGATCTTCTATTTCATTGTGGGCATTATGAACTCAGCACCGCTTCTAATACCATTTGGCCATCTAGAAGTAACAGTTTTTAGTTTAGTGAAGAACCTAATTCCCTCCATTCCATGCATAGCATGATCTCCAAACAATGATCTTTTCCAACCTCCAAAGCTATGAAAAGCCATAGGTACTGGTATCGGTACGTTTATGCCAACCATTCCAATTTGACATTGATTGCTGAATGCACGAGCTGTGTCGCCATCTCGAGTATATATGGTAACGCCATTACCAAACTCATGATCATTCACTAATTTTAAAGCTGAATCAAAATTATCTGATCGAACTACTGATAATACTGGTCCAAAAATTTCTTCTTTATATATCTGCATATCGCTAGTGACATTATCAAATAAACATCCACCTAAAAAATACCCATTTTCATATCCTTGCAATGAAATGTCTCTACCATCAACAAGTAATGATGCTCCATCTTTTATACCTGAATCAACATAACCTTTTACTTTGGCTAAATGTACCGCACTAATTAGTGGCCCCATTTCTACCTCAGGATCATTTCCAGGGCCTACCTTTAATGCTTGAACACGTGGTTGTAATTTTTCAATTAATGCATCGCCAATCCCACCAACGGCTACAGCAACTGAAAGAGCCATACACCTTTCACCAGCAGAGCCGTACCCAGCCCCCATTAAACCATCTGCAACTTGATCTAAGTCAGCATCAGGCATAATAATCATATGATTTTTTGCACCACCTAGTGCTTGAACTCTTTTGTTATGTTTAGATGAAGTATGATAAATATACTCAGCAATTGGAGTGGAGCCAACAAAGCTTACTGCAGAAACATCTGGATGCACTATTAGGTTATCGACTGCTTCTTTGTCACCATTCACTACATTGAAAACACCATCAGGTAATCCAGCTTCTTTTAGTAAATTACCTAATATAATTAATAGAGATGGATCTTTTTCAGATGGTTTTAAAATAAAACAATTACCACAAGCAATAGCCACAACAAACATCCACATTGGAACCATCGCTGGAAAGTTAAAAGGAGTTATACCAACACAGATGCCTAAAGGTTGCCGCATGCTCCAACTATCAATATTGGTACCAACATTTTCAGAAAACTCACCCTTAATTAAATGTGGGACGCCACACATGAATTCTACAACTTCCATGCCCCTTGTTACTGAGCCAACTGCATCACTTAAAACTTTGCCATGCTCTTCAGTTACTTGCGCAGCCAACATATCCATATCTCGGATTAATAGCTCTTTAAACTTAAACATAATTCTAGATCTAGTAAGTGGTGGAGTTTTAGACCAAGAACTAAATGCAGATTTAGCAGATGTAATTGCAGCCTCAACATCTTTGCCATTGGCGAAACTAACTTCAGCTATTTTCTCACCCAAAGCTGGGTTAAATACATCTCCAAATCTGTTTGACTTACTGATATACTCTTCACCATTAATAAAATGATTGATTTTTTTCATAGTATATAAAAATTAATATTAATTATTGTAAATTATATTTGTTATAAAGACAAAGACAGACTTAACAATGCTTAAATTAGACTTACATGATTATACTCTAGAAGATGCCTATCAAAAGTGCCAAGAATTCATTAGTGAGGCTTATTTAAACCGCATTAAAAAAATTGAAGTTATTACAGGAAGAAGTGGTCCAATCTGCAAAGAGTTTCCATTCTGGGCCGAAAGCAATCATCAAGTACAATATATTGAACCCAGTTGGCATGGGGGAAGTTTTATTATTAAAATTCAGAAAAAATTTTAATTAACAAATACCTATTCATATTTATAGAACTGACAAACTGGCAATCAATTCATAGTGAATTGAAAAATCATTTGTAATATTAATTATAATAATTTTAATAAGAGCTCCAACCTATAATTCTTCCCCGATAATAAATTTAGTGCTCTTATAAAAAAACTAGGAAATATATGAAGATATTACAATTTTATTCAGTTCTTATTATACTAACTTTCTTCTCAATTTTTGCACAAATATTATTCATCTAATATTCTAAAATTGATTTAAGAAAAAAATAATGAAGTCACATATTAGACTTATATTATTTTAAGTTCGATTTTCAGCTATCATAGTCTTAATTCCAGCAATTGCTTTAGCTGGATTTAGGCCTTTGGGACAAGCTTGTGTACAATTCATAATGGTATGGCATCTATACAATTTAAAAGTGTCATCTAATTCTCTTAACCTCTCACTCCTAGCTTCATCTCGACTATCTTGTAGCCAGCGATATGATTGGAGTAATACTGCGGGTCCTAAGTATTTATCACTATTCCACCAATAGCTTGGGCATGACGTGGAACAACATGCACATAGAATGCACTCGTATAAACCATCAAGTTTAGCACGATCACTTTTAGTCTGAATATTTTCAATACCATCTTTTGTTTGTTTTTCTGATATATGAAGCCATGGCTTAATTGAGGTTAATTGCTTATAAAGATTTTTCAGATTAGTTACCAAGTCTTTAATTACTGGCATATGCGGTAATGGATAAATAGCTACCTCACCTTTACAATCTTTAATCGGTTTTGTACAAGCGAGAGTATTAGTGCCATCTATGTTCATGGCGCAAGAACCACAAATACCTTCGCGACATGATCTTCTAAATGTTAAAGAAGGATCAATATCACTCTTAATTTTCATTACGGCGTCAAGGACCATTGGTCCACAATTATCCATATCAACTTCATAGGTATCAACGCGTGGATTTTTTTCATCATCTGGTGACCAACGATATACTCTAAAGTTTTTAATATTATCTGACTCAGTTGCAGATTTATAATATTCTCCTTCAACAAGCTTTGAGTTATCTGGAAGATTAAACTGCACCATTAGTAAACTCTCGCTTTAGGCTCAATATACTTAACTTCATTTGATAATGTGTAAGTATGTACTGGTCGATAATCTAACGTACAGTTATTATTATGTGCCCAAGCAAGTGTATGTACCATCCAATTTTTATCATCACGGTCTTGAAAATCGTCCCTTGCGTGTGCCCCACGACTTTCTTTTCTATTGTAAGCAGAAGACATAGTCACTACTGCTTGTGATATTAAGTTTTGAAACTCTAATGTTTCCAGTAGATCTGTGTTCCAGATCAAAGATTTATCTTTCACATTAATATCTGATGATTGTAACCAAATATCTTCAATTAATTTTTTACCTTCAGACATAATTTCTTCATCTCTGAATACTGCGCAATGGTTTTGCATTACTTTTTGCATCTTGCCTCGAAGTTCTGCAGTAGGATTAGAGCCATTTGAATGTCTAGTAGTATCAAATCGATTAACTACTTCATCAATCACACTCTGAGGAATATCTTTATTTGGCTCACCTTTTTTAACCGTATCATTAATGCGATCAGAAGCTGCTTTACCAAACACCACTAAATCAATAAGTGAATTTGAACCAAGACGATTAGCTCCATGCACACTAACGCATGCTGCTTCACCAGCTGCCATCAAACCTTCAACGGGTACTTCATCACCATCTATAGATGTCATCACCTCACCATGGAAATTAGTTGGAATACCACCCATATTATAATGTACAGTTGGAATAATAGGAATTGGTTGCTTGGTCACGTCAACGTCAGCAAAAATTTTAGCTGACTCAGATATGCCAGGTAAACGTTCTTCTAAAACTTTAGAATCTAAATGATCTAGATGCAAATAGACATGATCTTTTTCATTGCCAACACCTCTACCTGCAATAATTTCTTTAGTGATTGATCTTGAAACAACGTCTCTAGAAGCAAGATCTTTGGCTGAGGGCGCATAGCGTTCCATGAATCTCTCACCCTCACTATTAACTAAATAACCACCTTCACCTCTAGCACCTTCTGTAATTAAACAACCAACTCCATAAATACCAGTTGGGTGAAATTGAACAAACTCCATATCTTGTAATGGTAGGCCTGCTCTTAAAACCATGGCATTACCATCTCCAGTGCAAGTGTGTGCTGAAGTAGCTGAAAAATAAACACGTCCGTAGCCACCAGTTGCTAAAATAGTTTTTTTAGACTTAAACACATGCAACTTGCCATCTTCAAGACACCAAGCAACTACACCGCAACAAGCACCATCAACCATAAGAAGGTCTAAAACAAAATACTCAATATAATAATCACAACCATGCTTCAAAGACTGGCCGTAAAGAGTATGAATAATAGCGTGACCAGTTCTATCTGCAGCTGCGCATGTACGCTGGGCTGAACCTTCACCATAATTTTTAGTCATTCCACCAAAAGCTCTTTGGTAAATCTTTCCATCCTCAGTTCTACTAAATGGAACACCATAATTTTCTAACTCTAAAACTGCTTTAGGGGCATTCTTGCATAGATACTCAATCGCATCTTGATCTCCTAACCAGTCAGAACCTTTAACGGTGTCATACATATGCCAACGCCAGTCATCTTCACCCATATTACCAAGAGCTGCTGAAATACCGCCTTGGGCTGCAACTGTATGACTTCTGGTTGGAAATACTTTTGAGATACATGCAGTTTTATAACCATTTTCCACAGCACCCACTGTAGCTCTTAAGCCAGCACCACCGGCGCCAACTACTACTACATCATAATCATCATGGTATTCTATTTCGTAAGACATTCTTATTTAATACATATTAATATTACTGACAATGAAACCACTCCTAAGATACCAGCAACAAATAAATTGATAGCAATAAAAGATAATTTCTTTACTAGGTCACTATGAACATAATCTTCGATTACTTCATGTAGTCCTAACCTCATATGAAGTAAGCCAATTACCGCAAAAATCAACACCAAAACAAGGAACCAAAGTGAGCTTGTCTCTGAAACAATTTGCTCATAGGTCATTGATGATAATTGTAGAATTTTAACCAAAAAATAAGATACGAGAGGTATTAGCGCTATTGAACTATATTTTTGAAACAACCATGTTTTTCTGCCAGAATTAATCATAAAACTGATAAAAACCATATTATAATAGTCATTACTAGTGAGCCAACAATTACTGCCCATCCTGTCACTTTGACAATCGATAAATCCAAACCAAAGCCATAATCCCAGCCTAAATGTCTAATACCATTCAGTGTATGAAAGCAAACTGACCACGTGTAACCAATCATAATAGTTCGTCCAATAAAGTTAGAAATTAGATAATTAAAAAAATCAAAATAGTACTCACCTAAACCAAGGCAAAGCAACCAGACTGATAATATTATAGTCCCCAAAGATAAAACAATACCTGTAATTCTGTGTAAAATTGATAGAACAGAAGTTATCTGCCACCGGTAAATTTGAAGATGTGGTGAAAGTGGGTTATTCATAAAAGTATCCGGTTTAATGTATAATATACATTATATATGTATCCTTATACGTTATGTATTACTTTTTCTTTGGAATCAAGGCCCAATAATCTAGGCTTAACAAGACATTTTGGTTGAATTTACCATCATCATTTTGATGTTGAAATTCTGATGCTGGAGCATCACCGATTCCATTAGTTTTAATTCTAATCGCACCAATGCTGTCACTAATTTCCATGATATCAATAATCTCGCTCCAGGCAAAAACTGTCTTACCTGCAAAGCATGGAGATGCGTGTGTGCCGCCATTAATAGCAATGATTTTAAAAGCATTAGCTAAACCATTGTACGACAACGATCTGGCAAGACTAATCACGTGTCCACCATAAACAATTCGCTTTCCAAACCTGCCTTCTTTTTCATAATAATGATTGAAGTGAACCTTGGAAGTATTTTGGTAAAGTTTAGTTGCTAACATATGCTCAGCTTCTTCAACTGTCATGCCATCAATATGATCTATTTTTTCTCCAATATTATAATCTTCAAAACAAGCAGAAGAACCGGAGTCTGTAAAATTAAAGTTAGTTACGTCAAAGTTATATGACAACGCGATATCTTTTACTTCATCTTTAGATAATTCAGTTGGTAAAGTTGGTAGAACCGTTTCTGTATTATTTACTCCTTTTTCTTTCTTCTTGATCATAACCCATCGTTTGAAATCTAATACAACTTCATTATTTTGATTTGTACTAATTGAATTTACATAAACAACACCTGTTTCACCATTTGAATTTTCTTTCAAACCAATAACATGTGATACAGATTTTATAGTATCTCCTGGGAACACAGGTTTTAAAAATTTACAATCTGCATAACCTAAATTAGCTAGCGCATTTAATGAGATATCTGGCACAGTCTTGCCAAACGCTATATTAAACAGGAGAAAATCATCAATTGGTGATTGGTCTAATTTAAGTTCTTTGGCAAATTCATTGGAAGAATGTAGAGCGAATCTTGTACCGTACAGGGCAGTATAAAGAGAGCTATCACCGTGAGTAATTGTTCTTGGGGTAGAATGTTCTAAAGTCTGATTAATTGAAAAATCTTCAAAAAAATTTCCAATATTATTTTTTGATTTATTTGTCATTAATCTATTTTCCTAATAATTTCTTAAAAGCTAATAATTTTTTTGCTCCATTAACGTGCAATTCTTCAACTTGTTTCCCATCAATAACGATTACACCAACTTCTGGATTTTCTTTTCTTGCTTTTTCATAAGCTAAAACCATTTTTTCTGCCTCAGCAATTTCTTCGTCACTTGGTGAATAAATTCGATTACAAGGTTCGATTTGTGCTGGATGAATTAGTGTTTTACCATCAAGACCAAGACCACTACCATACTGACATTCTTCTTCAAAACCATCGGCATCTTTAATAGCATTGTAGACACCATCAATAAGAGCAATTTTATTTGCCTTTGCAGCAATTAAACAAGTTAATATGCTTGTCTCAAGTCCAGTTCGTCTCATTACATTATTTAAATCTAATTCTTTAGATAAATCATTAGTACCCATTACAAAACAATTTAGTTTTTTTGAACAAGCGGCAATATCATATGCATTAATTATTGCATGTGGTGTTTCCATCATCGCCCAAATCATAGTTTTTTTATTTTGTAAATAAGGTACATATTTTAAAATATCATCAGGATGATTTACTTTTGGAATAAGAATAGCATCGGGTTCACATTTTTCCAAAATCTCATAATCTTTTTTACCAAACTCAGTATCGTCAGAATTAATTCTAACCACCTGTTCTTTTTGTGTATGCTGATTGGAATTCACAAGATCAATAATAATTGATCGGGCATGATCTTTGGCAGCAGGTGCTACTGCATCTTCTAAATCATAAATTAACGCGTCAACTTCTAAACTAGATATTTTACTTTGAGCCTTCTCATTTGATCCAGGTACATAAAGTACACTACGTCTTGGTCGGTGAAGAATATCTTCCATTAATCTAAATGTTTTTCTTTTAATAACTCTAGTATTTGCACAGCATTTAGCGCTGCACCTTTTCTTAAATTATCAGATACCACCCAAATAGAAAGTCCATTTTCAAACGCCGTATCTTCTCTAACTCTTGATACATAAGTATCATCATTTCCAGCACATTCGATCGGTGTCACATATCCACCATCTTTTCTATCATCAAGCACTGAGCATCCTGGCGCTGCTTTTAATGCCGCATGTGCATCAGCAACTGTCATTTTGTTTTCAAATTCAATAGTGACTGCTTCAGAGTGACCAATAAATACTGGTACTCGCACACAGGTAGCTGAAAATTTTATATTTGCATCAAGCATCTTATGACACTCTTGTTGCATCTTTAATTCTTCTTTCGTGTACCCATCATCCATAAATTTATCAATGTGTGGAATAACATTAAATGCAATTCGTTTTGTAAATTTTACATTATCTAAAACATCATTAGCAAAAAATTTTCTCGACTGATTAAATAATTCATCCATACCTTCTTTACCCGCACCTGAAACAGATTGGTATGTAGACACAATAACTCTTTTAATAGTGTTAATGTCATGTAGCGGTTTTAAAGCTACTAATAACTGAGCAGTAGAGCAATTAGGGTTAGCAATTATATTTTTTTTCTTATATCCAGATAAAGCATCAGCATTTACCTCGGGAACTATAAGTGGAACATCTGGATCCATTCTAAAATGACTCGAATTATCAATAACTATACAACCTGCGTTAGCAAACTTAGGTGCCCATTCTTTAGATATTTCACCACCAGCTGAAAATAAGGCAATTTGAATTTCCTTAGGATTAAATTTTTCTAAAGAAGAAACAACTATCTCACTTTCACCAAAAGACACTTTCATTCCTTCACTTCTACTTGAAGCAATTGGAAATATATTTTCAGATTTAAAACCTTTTTCAGCAAGTATAGAAAGCATTTCTCTGCCAACATTGCCTGTTGCACCAACAATACCAATTTTTAAAGTCATTATGATCCTATGCTGTTAAATGCTTCAATAATTTTATCACCCATTTGTTGAGTAGATAGATTCTGTTCATTGTTCCCAATTAAATCTTTAGTTTTATAACCAGAAGTTAAAACATTATTTACTGCATCATTAATTTTATCTGCCTCATCATTCATTTCAAATGAATATTTTAAGCACATTGCAAAACTCAAAATACACGCAATTGGGTTGGCAATGCCTTGACTAGCAATATCTGGTGCTGAGCCATGAACGGGTTCGTATAAGGCTTTTCTGAAATTATCTTCATCAACTTCACCTAGTGAGGCCGACGGTAACATTCCAAGTGAACCTGTTAACATTGAAGCTTCATCAGATAAAATATCACCAAATAAATTATCAGTAACAATAACATCAAATTGTTTTGGATTTCTAACTAATTGCATTGCACAGTTATCAGCATACATATGAGTTAACTCGACATCGTTGTATTCATTAGTATGAATTGCTGTAACTTCCTCTCTCCATAAAATTCCTGATTCCATTACATTAGATTTTTCACAAGATACAACTCTATTGTCTCTTTTTCTTGCAAGCTCAAAAGCAACTCTAGCAACTCTATGAATTTCTTTAGTGTTGTATGTCTGCGTATTAACACCTTGTCTAGTTCCATCTGCAAGAGTCTTTATGCCTCGTGGCTTACCAAAATAAATTCCACCTGTTAATTCCCTTACAATCATTATGTCTAAACCAGCTACCAATTCTGGTTTTAATGAAGAAGCATCTACCATCGACTCAAAGCACATTGCTGGTCTAAGGTTTGCAAATAGTTCTAGTTCTTTTCTTATACGCAATAAGCCTTGTTCTGGTTTCAGTGAAAATTCTAAATCGTCCCACTTTTCTCCACCTACAGCTCCTAATAAAACCGCATGCGACTGTTTTGCAACCTCAAGTGTAGAATCAGCTAATGGTGTTCCATATCGATCATAAGCTGCACCACCAATATCATCATAAGTAATTTCAAATTTTGCACCACTTGATTTCTCAACAGCAGAAATTAATTTAGTAACTTCTGTCATTACTTCTGGACCAATGCCATCACCTGGCAGAATTAATAATTTGAATATTTTGCTCATGTTAATTTATTTCCATATAACCATGGCGTTTCTTTTTCTTGATTACCTTCAAAGTTACCAATTGAAACTGCCTTATTTAAGGTTAAACCGATATCGTCCAAACCTTCTAATAAGCAGTTCTTTTTTGCTGGATCAATATCAAAACTAATTTCTTTTTGTTCATTGTTTTCTACATAAGTTATATTTTGCTTTTCTAAATCAATCTTAAAATTCAAAGTATTTTCGGCTGTATCTTGAAGTCTTCCGACAGTTTTTTCATCCAGAATGATTGGTAAAATGCCATTTTTAAAACAATTGTTATAAAAAATATCAGCATAACTAGGCGCTATAATACATTTAATTCCGTAATCAGCTATAGACCACGGTGCGTGTTCACGTGATGAGCCACAACCAAAATTCTTACCTGCTATAAGTATGCTGGCGCCTTTGTACTGATCTTGGTTTAGAGCAAAGGAGTCAATTTTATTTCCATCTTGATCAAATTTTAGTTCAAAAAATAAAAACTCTCCAAGTCCTGTTCGCTTTATAGTTTTTAAAAACTGTTTAGGAATAATCATATCAGTATCAACATTAGTTATTCTCAAAGGTATTGCATGACCACTTAATTTATTAAATTTTTCCATTACAAATCTCTAAAGTCAGTTAACTTTCCTGTAATTGCTGCTGCCGCTGCCATTTGTGGACTCATTAAATGTGTTCTTCCACCCCTGCCTTGTCTTCCTTCAAAATTTCTATTTGAAGTTGAGGCACATCTTTCTTGTGGTTGAAGTTTATCTGCATTCATTGCTAAGCACATTGAGCATCCTGGATCTCTCCAATCAAAACCAGCATCAATAAATATTTTATCCAAGCCTTCTTTTTCCGCTTGTTCTTTTACTAAGCCAGATCCTGGAACAATCATTGCATGCACACTTTCAGCAACTTTACGGCCCTTAGCAATTATTGATACTGCCCTTAAATCTTCTATTCTTCCATTCGTACAAGAGCCTATGAATACTTTATCTACTTTTATTTCATTTACAGGCGTGTTCGGCTCTAGACCCATGTAGTCAAGCGCTCTCTCAATAGACTTTTTCTTATCTGCATTTTCTTCATTTGTAGGATCTGGAACGAAGCCATCAATTGAAACTACATCTTCAGGGCTTGTACCCCATGTAATTTGTGGAATAATATCATCTGCATTAATTTCAACTGTTTCATCATAATGAGCACCATCATCAGTCGCTAGTGACTCCCAATACTTAATTGCATCATCATATTCTTTACCAGCGGGCGCTAATGGTCTTCCTTTTAAGTATTCAAAAGTAGTCTTATCTGGGCTAATTAAACCTGCTCTAGCTCCTGCTTCAATGGACATATTACAAACAGTCATTCTGCCTTCCATAGAAAGATTTCTTATTGCTTCACCGGTATACTCGATTACGTAACCTGTTCCACCTGCCGTACCTATTTTTCTAATAATAGCTAAAACTATATCTTTTGCTGTTACTCCTTCAATCGCTTTACCTGTAATTTTAATACACATATTTTTGGCTTTTGTTTGTATTAGAGTCTGTGTAGCAAGCGTATGTTCAACTTCTGAGGTTCCTATTCCCCATGCTAATGCACCAAAAGCTCCATGAGTTGATGTGTGACTATCTCCACAAACAATGGTCATACCAGGTTGAGTAAAGCCTTGCTCTGGGCCGACAATATGAACTATGCCCTGACGCTTATCTGACATTGGTAAATAAGTTATGTTATTTTCTTTTGCATTTTGTTCTAAAGTATCAACTTGCAATTTTGAATCTGGATCAGTAATTCCTTTATCTCTATCTGAAGTTGGAACATTATGATCAGCGGTAGCTAGTGTGAATTCAGGTCGCCTAACTTTACGTCCTGCTATTCTTAATCCTTCAAATGCTTGTGGGCTTGTTACTTCGTGAACAAGGTGTCTATCAATATAAAGTATTGTAGTTCCATCATCATTAGTGGAAACAACATGGCTTTCCCATATTTTATCGTAAATGGTTTTTTTATCAGTCATATTAATAATGTGAATGTTAAAGTATTATTTAACATTAGAAAATTACTGATCTTTAGGCTCTTCTTTGGCACTTGGTTCAGCGGGAGCTTCTGGAGCTGGAGCTTCTGGAGAAGCTTTCGCTTCTACTGCTGCAGTCTCTTCAGAAGTAGTTTCTTCAGCCAGTTCTTCTTCTAAGTATTCTATCTCTTCTTCATAAGTAAACTGACTAGCTAAATCTGGTTGTTTTGCTCTAATGCGCTCAACAATCCTAGCTTTTTTACCAGTAAGATTTCTTAGATAATAAAGTTTAGCTCTTCTAACAGAACCACTTCTAACTAAAACAACTGAGTCTACTGATGGACTAAAAATTGGAAATATTCTTTCAACACCTTCACCAAAAGAAATTTTTCTAACAGTAAAAGTTGAACTTAAACCACGACTACGTTTTGCAATACATACGCCTTCAAATGCCTGAATTCTTTCTCTTGCACCCTCACGAACTTTAACATTTACGCGTACTGTATCTCCAGGATGAAACTGAGCTACTTTTTTATTTTTGATCAATCCTTTGATCTGTGAATTTTCAAAATCTTCAATAATATTCATGGTTTACTCCGATGGGGTGTTTTAATACTTTATTTATTTAATGTCTTGTTTTTTTTTGTATTTTTCCCACAAATCAGGTCGATTTTTTTTTGTGAGTTTTTTAGACATATCTTTTCTCCACATATCTATATTCTTATGGTTGCCAGAATTTAAAACGTCAGGAATTTCAATGTTTTTCCATGATCTTGGTCTAGTATATTGTGGAAACTCAAGTAAATCAGACTTAAATGACTCATTGTCTAAAGAATCAGAATCTCCCAAAACTCCTGGTATTAATCGAATAGTTGCTTCCAGCACAGCTTGAGCGGCTATTTCGCCACCAGCCAAAATGAAGTCTCCAAGACTTATCTCTTCAATCTTGTATTTATCTAACACTCTTTGATCAACTCCTTCGTATCTACCACATAATAAAATTACACCATCACCCTTAGATATTTTTTTAACTTTATTTTGTGTTAGGCTTTTACCTCTTGGTGATAAATATACTATTGGTGTCTTATCTAAATCTTTAACACCCTTAAGACTCTTATCTATTGCTAGCCCAAGCACATCAGCTTTTAAGATCATGCCAGGTCCGCCTCCAGCAGTAGTATCGTCAACCTTTTTATGATTGCCTTTACCAAATTTTCTAATATCGATTACTTCAAGTTTCCACAGTTTATTCTTTAAAGCTTTTCCAATAACTCCTATGCCTAATATACCTGGAAAATTTTCAGGAAATAAGGTTATTACTTTTGTCTTAAATATTTTTTTCATTGAAATAGCCTTCGACATTCTTAACTAAAATTTTATTTTTAATTAAATCAATTTTATTAATAAATTTTTTATTTAAAGAGATTAATATGGTATCATCACTCAAATCACTTTTTATTTCCACAACATCATCTGATCCAAAATTATCTACTGTAATTACTTTTCCTAAATAATTATTTTTTTCATCATAAACAGACATAGCAATGAGATCATAATGATAAAATGTTTCTTGATTATCTATAGCAGGTAGCTTTTCTCTATCTATTAATATTTTTGAACCTCTTATTTTTTCCACTTCTTCTTTTGAGGTTATTTTTTCATAGCTAACGACAAATATATCTTTAGAGGTTTTTATCTTAACTAATTTGATATCAATAAATTTATCGCTTATGGACAGAGGGCCATATTTAAAAATATTATCTTTTTTTTCAGTAAAAGACTTAATCTTAAATTGACCCTTAAATCCTGATGGAGAAACTACTTCACCAATAGCAACTTTATTTTTCATATTTAAATAAAGTATTATTTTTCCTCATTTTCTGCTGCTGGCGCTTCTGCTGCTGGCGCTTCTGCTGCTGGCGCTTCTGCTTCTGCTGCTGGCGCTTCTGCTTCTGCTGCTGGCGCTTCTGCTTCTACTTCTGCTTCTGCTGCTGGCGCTTCTGCTGCTGGCGCTTCTGCTTCTACTTCTGCTTCTGCTGCTGGCGCTTCTGCTGCTGGCGCTTCTGCTGCTGGCGCTTCTGCTTCTACTTCTGCTTCTGCTGCTGGCGCTTCTGCTTCTGCTACTGCGGCTTCTTCAGCTTCTTTTAATGCAGCTAAACGCTCTTGTGCTTTTTTCTTTGGTAAAGCTTTTTTAGGATTGTTTTTTTGAACTGGCATTGGAACAACCTTAGCTTCACCTAAAAATCTTTCCAATTTTTCTGTAGGTTTAGCACCTTTACCAATCCACTCTTTAATTTTTTCTAGATCTAACTTTAGTCTATCTGGATTATCCTTAGGTAAAAGTGGGTTAAAGTGTCCAACTTTTTCAATAAATCTTCCGTCTCTTGGACTTCTTGAGTCTGCAATTACAACTTTATAAAAAGGACGTTTTTTTGATCCTCCTCTTGATAGTCTTATTTTTAATGCCATTTTAGTTTCTCCTTTATGTTAATATTTATTTTAAAAATTCTGGCGGTATCTGATTATTGAAGTCTTGTGGCAAACCCAGATCTTGTAAACCACTCATTCCTTTCTTAGAAATTTTTTTCATCATGTCAGCCATCTTGCGATGCTGTTTTAAAATTCTATTTACTTCTGAAACTACAGTTCCAGCTCCTTGAGCTATCCTTTTTTTCCTTGAGCTATTAATCATTTTTGGTTTTCGTCTCTCTAATTTAGTCATTGATAAAATGATTGCCTCTTGTTTTTTTATTGCATCATCACTTATATTATTAGCTTTATCTCCCAAACTTTTCATGCCTGGTATAAATTTTAACATGCTTGATATACCACCCATTTTCTTCATTTGATTTATCTGGGATAACAAATCATTTAAATCAAACTCTCCCTGTTGCAATCTTTCAGCCATTTTTTCAGCTTCTAACTGATCAATATTTTCAGCTGCTTTTTCAACCAAAGTAACAACATCGCCCATATCTAAAATACGGTTTGCAATTCTATCAGGATGAAAAATTTCTAAATCACTAATCTTTTCACCGTTACCAATAAACTTAATTGGGCATCCTGTAGTCATTCTTAAACTTAAAGCGGCACCTCCACGAGCATCACCATCAATCCTAGTTAGAATTGCACCTGTTAAATTTATTTTTTTTGAAAAGTTTTTAGCAACATTAATAGTATCTTGTCCTGTCATGCTATCTAAGGTCAAAAGAGTTTCTATGGGATTAATTATATTTTCTAAATCTTTTAGCTCCTCCATTAAATTTTTATCTATACTTGTTCTACCTGCAGTATCGAAAAGAATTACTTCAATATTATTTATTTCAGCTGCTGCAATTGCTCTTTTGGCAATATTTTGAGGTGTCTGATTTTCTACCTTTGGAAGCACTTCAATATCTATATTATTTGCAAGTGTTTGAAGTTGCTCAAAAGCAGCGGGACGATTTACATCTAATGATACTAAAAGAATATTTTTATTAAATTTAATTTTTATAAAATTTGCTAATTTTACAATTGAAGTTGTTTTACCAGAACCTTGTAATCCTACTAGCATTATTGAAGCTGGTTTTTTTCCATCAATATTAATAACGGCAGTATCACTTCCAAGGATGTTTATTAGCTCGTCGTTTACAAGCTTAATAATCATTTGGCCTGGTGAAATTGAACGAATAATTTCCTGCCCTATGGCTTTTTGCTTAACTTCACTAATAAATTTTTTAGCTACATCTAACGATACATCTGCTTCTAATAGTGCTCTACGAATATCACGCATAGCTGTTTCCAAAGCAGTCTCATCAATTGATCCTGTTTTTTTTAGGCTACTAAATACGGCCTGAAGCCTATTACTTAAATTTTCAAACATATTTACTTTCAATGTGATCCAAACAACAAGTATTGCACCAATGGGCGAAACTCGCTGACTGGTGTCGACACCCTTTCACAAGGGTACCGCAGAATACTATTCTTGCGGAAAACTGCTGAAAATTAGTCTTAGGAGGCAAATATGTCAAGGTGAATTTTGAAATACTAAATAAACTGGTAAATTTAAGTAGCTAAAACTATAAGAATAATATGAAGAAATTTGATTTCACTAAAATGCACGGTCTAGGGAATGATTTTGTTATTATTGACGAAAGAAATATGAAAGTTAACTTATCTCGGACAGAAATAATTTCAGTTGCAAATAGGCATACTGGTATTGGTTGTGATCAATTAATTACAATTAGCATAAACTCAGAGTCAAATATTTTAATACGTTTTTTTAATTCTGACGGTGAAGAAGTTTCAGCTTGTGGTAATGGATCTAGATGTGTTGCCAGAATGCTAATGGAAGAAAATAATGCATCGCAAATAAATATTTACACTAAAGCTGGGTTATTAAGTTGTAAAAAAATTTCTAATAACATTATTAGTATTAATCTTGGTGTTCCTAAATTAAATTGGCAAGAAATTCCTTTGAATAAAGAATATGATACTAGCTTAATTCATTTTGAACTAAACAATATTTCAATTTCAAATCCATATTTTGTTAATGTTGGAAATCCACATGCTATTTTTTTTGTAGATAATTTAAATAATTTTAATATAGAAGATTTTGGTCCTTTAATTGAAAATGATAAAATGTTTCCTGAAAAATGTAATGTAACAATTGCTCAAGTAATATCTTCTAATCATATTAAAATTAACGTATGGGAAAGAGGAGCTGGCAAAACACTTGCCTGTGGAACTGCTGCTTGTGCAGCTACAGTTGCTGCATATTTAAAAAATTTAACTATTAATAAAATAGTTGTTTCTTTGCCTGGTGGCGATTTAGATATTGAATACAATTCAGATATAGTAATGTCTGGTGCTACTGAAGTAAGTTTTAAAAGTAGTTTTGAAATAAATTAATAGTTTGTTTAAAAATTTTACAAATAAATTAGAAAATATTTTTTCTTCCAAGAAAATTAATGAAGAATCTCTACTTGAATTGGAAGAGCTTCTTTTAATTTCAGATATTGGAATTGAAACTGTCGATAAAATAATTAATAAACTTAAAATTGAAAAATTTTCTCGTGAATTTGACTTGGCAGAAATTAAATCTAAACTTGCAGTAATAATATTAGATATAATTAGACCGTTTCAAGAAAAACTCCCAATAATAGAAGCTGGCAAACCTAGTGTTATTGTTTGTGTTGGTGTAAATGGGTCAGGGAAAACAACAACAGTAGCTAAGTTAGCTCATTATTATAGTCAGATGGATTATAGTATTATCCTTGGGGCAGCTGATACCTTTAGAGCTGCAGCTATAGAACAGTTATCATTATGGAGTAAAGAATTAAATTTGGACGTAATTATTGGCGACCAGAACTCTGATCCTGCAAGCATTGTATTTAAATGCGTGGATAGAGTGTTAAATCATAAGATTAATCTAGGCATAATTGATACTGCTGGGAGATTACAAAATAGGACAGACTTAATGGAACAATTAAAAAAAATTGATAAGGTTGTACAAGCTAAAAGTAATTTTTTAAATCAAAAAACTATAATGGTTATAGATGGCACAACCGGGCAAAGTTCTATTAAACAAGTTGAAGAATTTTCAAAATATATAAAAATTGATGGCATAATTATATCTAAACTTGATGGTTCTGCAATTGGAGGAACAATTGTAAGTATTATTGATCGTTTAAAAATTCCAGTATTTGGAATAGGAATGGGTGAAAACAAAAATAGCTTAGAAGAATTTGATGCTGAAAAATTTGTAAGTAAAATCTTAAATGATTAAAATTAACTATCAGTCATTTCGAGATGCAACTTATCATCATTATATGGATATTTCTCTAATTCAAATTCGTTAATTTCAATTCCTAGGCCAGGTTTATTTGATGGGATAACATATCCTTCTTCCCACTTTAATGGATCTTTTACTAATGTAGAATCAAAACCTGACCAAGTCTCAATACCTTCTAGAATTAGAAAATTAGAAATACAAGTTGCAACTTGTACATTGGCAGCTGCAATTATTGGACCACAGTACATGTGAGGTGCTATTTGTGCATAAGATGCTTCAGCAATGCTAGCAATTTTTTTTGCCTCTAAGATCCCACCAACCCTTCCAAGATTCATTTGAATGATTGATGCAGCTTCTTCTTTTAATAAAGCATTAAATTCATATTTTGTAGTAAGTCGTTCTCCAGTTGCGACAGGTATACTAGTTCTTTTTGCTATTGATGCCATTGCTTGAATGTTCGCAGGTGGCGTTGGTTCCTCTAGCCACATTGGATCAAATTTTTCAATTCTCTTGGCAAGTCTTATTGCACTAGCAGGGGTCATTTGCCCATGCGTTCCAAATAAAATATCACAGTTTTTGCCAACAGCTGTTCTCACAGAGCGAACAAAATTTTCTGCGTGATCTAACTCTTCTAGAGTTAAATTTCTCGGATCATTAGAAGTGTAAGTACTAATAGGGTCAAATTTTACCGCTGTAAATCCAAGCTTTTGATATTCTATTGCTCTTTCTGCAGCCAAATTAGCATCCGTGTAAACATTAGTTTTATCTGCTGGCTTTGGATAAAGGTAAGTATAGGTACGCAATTTTTCATTAACTTTACCACCAAGTAAATTATATATTGGTTGATTTAGTTCTTTGCCAACAATGTCCCACATGGCAATTTCTATTGCACTTAAAACTCCTGAAATTGAAATATCTGGTCTTTGTGTATAGCCACTTGAATAAATCTTTCTCCATAGCTTTTCAATTTGAAATGGACTCTCACCAAGAACATAACGTTCACAAACATCTTCTATCATTTGAGATGCTACTTTTGGATGAAAAGGAATCGCATAAGCTTCTCCAAAGCCAACAATACCAGTGTCAGTTGTAAGTTTTAAAAAAATCCAATACTTTCCTCCAAATGATGGAGGTGGGTTTCCTACAATGAATGTTTTAAAATCTGTAATTTTCATAATTACGATTCTTATTATATTAAAATGCTCTAATAAAAGAAATAACCATGCTTTCGACACCTGGGTTTTGTTCGCCAAGGCTTGCATTTGAAATATGATTTATGCTTATAGCAATTCTATTCATACTTTCTAACTTATATGAAATCTCTAGCTGGCTTCTAAACTCTAAATCGTAACCCAAGTCCTTACTTTTTCCTTGATCATAGTAACCAACAGCAAAACTTGGTGTTAGATAAGTTTTATTACTTAGAATAATATCTTTTCTTAATCCACTATAAAAATACTTACCATCATCTCCATTTATCATTGCACCATAGAATGGTTTTAAAGATAGATTTCCAGGTGAAAGCTTACTAATGCTTCCTTTTAAATATTCAATTCTATATTCAACAGAATCTTTTGTATCATTAATATCAAATTGACCAATTGATGTTACTATATAATCTTCATCTTCATTGGCCTGAACAGAGGTAATCAAGAAAAAAATAGAAATAATGCTATAAAAAAATTTAATCTTCATAATCGTAATATACTACAGTATTAACACCAAGTGGCGTAATATAAACTATCAGTTAAGTTGGGGTCATTTACATAGCCATCAGAATATTTCACTCTACAGTCCGTATTATGAGCTAAGTCTGTATATTCTTCTAATAATAATGGAAAATTTTCTTCATGCCATTGAGTATCATTAGACAATTTTTCACTTACTTCTTCAGGCCCTGTATCATCTTCAGTACCACCTGCAAAAGCAACAGAGCAAAGTAGTAATATAATAAAAATTTTACTATATGAATGTTTCATTATTTTACCTCCTTAATTGTTATACAGGATTATTAAATACTTTGAAAGTGTCTAAAGTTTGTCTTTCTTTAAAATTATTTAAAGCCCACGCTACACTAGGAAAGGCAATATTATCCCAGTGTATTTCATCCCATTCAAACAGTCCAACCTCTAAAGATTCAATACCAGGCCTGATGTTTAAATCTATAAGTTCTGAATGAAATAAAATTTGTACCTGCTCAACATGTTTTAAAGAATAAACTGCCAATAAATTTTTGATTCTTGTTTTGGCATATGCCTCTTCATATGCTTCTCTAATTGCACCTTCTTCAACTGACTCGTTATTTTCTAAATACCCAGCGGGAAGAGTCCAAAATCCCTTTTGAGGATCTATAGCACGCTTACACATTAAAAATTTATTTTCAAAAGTACAAACTGAACCAACAACTATTTTAGGATTCTCATAGATAATATGACCACATGATAAACATACTTTTCTAAAATGGGTATCTCCATCAGGTATTTTTTCTTGAATACTATTGCTACCACAATTAGAACAAAATAAATCTTTCAAATTAACTACCTCGATTATTTTTTTTATTAATATATTTATACATTAGAACAGCCCCAAGTAATAAAAAAATAAAGGGTCCAAACCATAATATATAATTTGCTTTAGATAGTGTGGGTGTCATTAGTATCCATTCACCATAATTATTTATTAGCTGAGTCTTTATTTCATCATCAGACTTACCAGAAATAATTTCTTCCTGAATAAAAAGCTTTAAGTCTGTTGCAAGCTCAGAATTTGAATCATAGATAGTTTGGCTTTGACACACTAAGCATCTAGTTTCTTTATATAATTCTATTGCACGGTCATTTTGTTCTGCTGTCATATTTAAATCAGCAAATAAAGCATTTGAAAAAATAGTAAGAATTATAAAGAGTGTGGTACACTTAATTTTCATAATATATCACCAAGGATTGGCAGTATTATGTCTTCTAGTTCATTCATATGAATTGGACCAATATGCTTGTATATTACAGTACCTTTGTGAATTATAAATGTCTCAGGTACTCCATATACTCCCCACACCATTGATGATCTTCCATTTTTATCAACACCTATCTTTTTAAAAGGATTGCCTAATATATTAATAAAATCCAAAGCATTGTCTTCTTTATCTTTATAATTAATACCGTATAAGTCTACACCTTCAATTTTTGATAATAGCATTAATATCTCATGCTCTGATCTACATGGAATACACCATGACGACCAAATATTTACTAAAGCAGTATCAGAAGTAGTAACATCAGTTGTACTAAATGATTTATTATCATTAAGTAGTGTTGGCATATTAAAAGTAGGAACAGGTTTTTCAATAAGTTGTGACGATAATTTGGTAACATCTTTTTTTAAAAGTTGAGAAAAAAATAT
>ENA-OSJC01000632-OSJC01000632.1-marine-metagenome-genome-assembly--contig:-NODE-632-length-32935-cov-5.716355_pt1 | contig 32935 bp, 29 predicted proteins | sample MGYA00237885_ERZ534234 | MGnify/ENA primary metagenome ERZ534234 (study PRJEB26413, sample SAMN06343907) | marine metagenome | isolation source: coastal waters | place: Atlantic Ocean: West Antarctic... | reverse complement strand
TCCCATAGTCGTGGGACTGGCCGTCTGACCGTGAGTACGTGCAAGCATAGGTACCGCTGCTGCACTGTGGGCGACGGCGCTGAGGGCGGAAGTGACTTCCAGCATATTCGGCAGCAGCACCTGCGCGATACCGTCGCGCAGCATCAGCGCATGAGACAGATTATTGATGTCTTCCGATGTACAGCCGAAGTGCACAAACTCGGCAATTGACTCGAGCTCAGTGTTGCCAAGAAATTTTTCTTTAATGAAATATTCAACGGCCTTGACGTCATGATTAGTCGTCGCCTCAATGTCCTTGATGCGAGCTGCGTCTGCTTCGCAGAAAGTGTGCATGAGCTGCTCAAGGTGATGATTTGCTGCGCTCGACAGGGCAGGCACCTCGGTGATGCTGTCGTGTGCCGCTAGGCACTGCAGCCATCGTATTTCGACCAAAACCCGCCGCTTAATAAGCCCGTATTCGCTGAAAATTTCACGCAGAGCCGCCGTTTTGTTGCCGTAGCGCCCGTCGATAGGCGAGACTGCAGTGAGTGCTGACAGGTTCATTCGGTTCTCCAACAACAAAACATCATCTTACACCACGCCCAGTCCGCGGGACAGGTTCTGGGCGCTCCGTAAAAACCTTTTACGGTACAGTAGCAAGCCCCAGCGATGTCCGCCGAGTTGGCGCCACAGAAAAGCCGAGCGAATGCCTGCTAACAACACAGTACGAATTATCTGTGCATTTTTGGGATCCTGCAGATGCTGAGGGCTACCCGAGACTTTGATGCGAAACCTGTGATTGCTCAGTGTGTCTTCGTAGATACCTGAAATACTGTGACACAGTTCGTTAACGTTACTCGAAAAATGTTCTGCCCGAAAACTGGTGTGGTTTAGGCGCGAGCGCACTATCGACACCATTTCTGTGTTGGCAGCAAATTTGCGCTCCAGATAGAGCAGACTAAATACGTAACGAACTAAATCCTGCGTTTCTGGCGCTTTGGTGTCAGCCAACAGGCTACTCAGGTTTTGCAAACCCAATTTCACACCTGAGATACCACCAAAGAGCTCGGGCACGTTATCGGGCGAAAACACAAACAGGCTATGAATGGAAGACTCGAGAAATTCCAGAGGGTAGTCGCCTGTTTTCGAGATCTGGTCAACCAACCGCGCGGCCTGAGCTACGCCCCCTAAGGCAATCGTTTGTTGATCGAGATTAGAAAGTAAGGTGTCGCTCATCTAAGGTCCTGTTTGCTCAATGACACCACCGCCTAGGCAACGATCATTCTGATAAAACACCACGGACTGACCCGGAGTGATGGCGCGTTGAGGTTTGTCGAAATCTACGCGGTAGCCGCACTGATCAGAGTTGGACAGGTTGCAGACCTGGTCTGGTTGTCGATAACGTACTTTCGCGGCACATGATAAGGGAAGGAGAGGTGCCTCCTCTGACACCCAATATATCTCGGTGACCGTTAAACTGGACTTGAACAGTGCAGGGTGGTCGTTGCCCTGAGCTACCAGTAATACGTTGCGCGCTAGGTCTTTGCCAACCACATACCAGGGGGCTTCCTTGTGCTGCGCAAGCCCACCAATGCCCAGTCCTTGGCGCTGTCCGATGGTGTGATACATCAAACCCTGATGGGCGCCCAGTGTTGTGCCTTCAAGACTGTGAATTTCTCCTGGCTGCGCAGGCAGATATTGTTGGAGAAAGTCTTTAAAACGACGCTCGCCGATAAAACAAATGCCGGTTGAATCTTTTTTCTTTGCCGTTGCAAGACCGTGTTTTAGAGCCAGGCGCCGCACTTCCGGCTTCTCGATCTCTCCGACCGGAAACAGCGTTTTCTCTAACTCTGAATGTCCAACTGAATGCAGGAAGTAGCTCTGATCTTTGTTGGCATCCAGTCCTTTCAGCAATGTCCCTTTGCCGTTTGATTCGCCGCGGCGTGTGTAGTGTCCGGTTGCTATGTAGTCGGCTTGAAGCTGCATGGCGTAGTCAAGAAACGCTTTGAACTTGATTTCACGGTTGCATAAAATATCGGGGTTGGGCGTGCGACCGGCCTTATACTCAGCCAAAAAGTATTCGAACACATTGTCCCAGTACTCTGCAGCAAAATTGGCGCCATGGAGAATGATGCCCAGTTTATCCGCTACCGCCTGGGCGTCGGCAAAATCTTCTTTGGCTGTGCAGTATTCGGTGCCGTCGTCTTCTTCCCAATTTTTCATGAACAGACCTTCCACTCGGTAACCCTGCTCTAGTAATAGCAGGGCAGCGACCGATGAGTCGACACCGCCGGACATGCCGACGATGACTTTGCTGGCACCGTTCATACTTTTCATGGGTGGCTAATCAGATCCAAAGGGTAGCAAATACCTTGGCGTTGCTTCTCTATTACCTTTAGCGCCAAAGGACTGCGCATTCTAGCAGACCGAGTGACGATTGCGTCATAATCAAGCCAATGTACCGCATGAATATCCGGGTCTAGGACGGCGTTTTTAGCGCAATGCACGGCCACGGCCAAAAAAGTGGTGCGGTAATACGTTACGCCATTTGTCGGCGCGCAGTAGAGTGCAATATCCAGCACCCCGGTTAATTCAATGTTCCAGCCGGTTTCTTCCAGCGTTTCCCGAAGAGCAGCTTGTGTGAGGGATTCATCTGGCTCTACATGGCCAGCCGGTTGATTGAACACCATCTCCCCGCTGGTTTTATCACGCTCCTCCACCATAAGGTATTTGCCTTCTTTTTCGATGACGCAGGCAACGGTGAGATGCGGCGGCCACTTTTCAGCGCTCGATTCTGTCTTAAGTGGCTTATCGATAGACTTTTTAATCTTCCCAATTCCTTTTCTATTATCTGTAATAGGCAACATCCTGGCCTTGTCTGTTAACGTGCCACCACCTCCCGCGAGAATCGGTGGATAAAAAATGCGCTGGATGAAAAGCCTAGTATGGCAAAAGCTGCTAGCGCAGAAAACACTTTTTGGTGTCCCACGATACGGGTATTGTTGTCTAACAACCAACCCATTCCAGGCGCTACAAATATATCAGGCGTAAAGCCGATTACTGAGATGACGCCAATCGCCGTACCTGTGACTGCTATGGGTATCTTTGACTCTGCCACCAGTGCGAAATAAATCGCGTGCAAGGCGTACACCGCAAAACTAGTAATGACGACGTTTGTCACTAGCACCCAGTATAGTCCCGGCTCGGGTGTCATAAACGTAAGCAAACAATAACCAATAACGAGCACGCCGAACGAGGCGATAACGACTTTAGAGGGCCTATAGCGATCGGCTAGCAATCCAGCTAATACTGCCGCAATCGGCCGAATCCAACTACTGAGCCCACCAATCATGGCACCTTGAATTTCGGTCAGGCCGTAGCCCTGTGTCGCATAAAGCACGTAGTAATCGACGCCCTTGTAGGCCACGTAAGCGCTCATCACGATAAGCATCTGCGGCCAAATGAGCGGATTACCCAATACTTTGCTCAGTCCGCGACGCAAAATAAAGGCGGGCGGCTCCGATGTTTCAACGCAGGACTGGATCGGAATAAATAGGGCGACAAAAACACCCGCGATCAGTGTCGCGCCCACATACAGGTAAATAATATGCTGCATAGCCTGACGTCGCTCCCCCGAGACTAAGCGGTCCAAATCGCCAGGCAGTGCAAAAGATAAGATTGCTATTGCAAGCGAAACTAAAACTGCGGCAAAAAGTCCTCGTCCCGCCTCCAGAAATCCAAAGGCTTTACCTTGCTGGTGTACCCCACCCCATTCGCGTGTCGCCTTAATGAGAGCGCCCCAGAATAGCAATATCGTTGAGCAACCCCAAAAGGCATATAGATAATACAAGCCTTGCAGGTCCGGAATTTGAGCAAAGTAAAAGCCGCCCATGCCTGTGGCAAACAAGGCGACAATGAGCAGGTTTCTTGCCTCGAAGCGGTCGGCCAGTGGCCCCCCTAAAAAATACGACAGCATCGCCACCATGCCGTAGGTGGCCTGCACCTGACCAATCTGTAAATTACTGACTTGGAATACTTCCAACATCGTGGGTCGAAAAAAACGCACCACGTGAAAAGGTAAAGAGAAGATCGCTTCGCCCGCCATGATGAGAGAGACAATGCCCATCACACGATACAGCCGCGGTGATAAGATTTCAGTCATAAAGTGAATGGCATGCGAACAACAATTAACTCGATACTTAACTAAATCTTAGAGTAACAAATCACGCGGTAGCAGTAAAACGGGAGCAAGATGCGAAGGACCAAAGGGTAAACTTCGACCTATAATGACGCCTGCAGATGTATCAGAGGCTCGACCATGCAGCCGTGAGTGCCTGGCGAAGAATTATAAAAAGTGTCAAGCGCCAACCACCGGCCGAAATGGGAGGCACAATGGGCATGCAACGCTGCTACGCAGCGTCTATTGTGTCACTTAGGGTTTCCTCAAAGATCGGTTGGGCTTTATGCGCGGTGCTGCCATACGCGCGGACATCTCACGAAACTGCCCTGGCTTTAGGCCTTGCAGGGTCCATTCGCCCACGGCGATACGCACCAGACGCAATGTCGGAAAGCCGACGTTAGCAGTCATACGCCGAATCTGTCGATTGCGACCCTCACGGATAGAGAGTTCCAGCCAGGAGTCATTAACGGTCTTACGCACGCGTATGGGGGGATCTCTTTCCCAAAGTACTGGCTGAGCGACCCTTCTGGCTTTGGCAGGGAGAGTCATTCCGTCATTTAACACAACCCCTTCTGCCAGCTGCTCAACAGCCTTCGCGTCAGGGTCACCCTCGACCTGTACCAGATAGTTTTTCCACCTCTTATGCGCTGGATTGGCAATTTCCTGCTGCAGGCGGCCGTCATTAGTCAGGATTAGTAGCCCTTCAGAGTCGTAATCAAGTCGGCCTGCGACGCGATAACCAGGGGCCGTCATGTAGTTTGCCAGGGTAGGGCGCCCGTCATCGTCCGTGAACTGGCTGAGCACGTTAAACGGTTTGTTAAACAGGATGATTTTAGCCATCTAAAAAGCCGCTCAGTAGTTCAAAAAATGCAAGTCGCCACGGGAGCAGTCAGTATCCAACCGTGTTATAGTCTGCGCCGTTTTATCAGGGGCATATCATAACATCCTCTGCTTTCCACGAACCCGCAGCAACGGAGTAATTTATGGGCTACAAACATATTCAGGTTCCTTCGCAAGGTGACAAAATCACCGTCAATGATGATTTCAGCCTGAACGTCCCAGCTAATCCTATCATCCCCTATATCGAAGGGGACGGAATAGGCGTCGATATTAGTCCGGTCATGATTGATGTCGTCAATGCCGCTATCGAAAAAGCCTACAGCGGTAAGAAGAAAATCTCTTGGATGGAAATTTATACTGGAGAGAAGGCCGCCGAGCTCTACGATGGCGACTGGTTTCCTGAGGAAACGCTGCAGGCAATCAAGGAATATGCAGTGGGGATCAAGGGACCGCTGACGACCCCGGTCGGTGGTGGTTTTCGCTCATTAAATGTTGCCCTGCGGCAGGAGCTGGACCTGTACACCTGCCTGCGTCCGGTTCGCTGGTTTGAAGGCGTACCCTCGCCGGTCAAGAATCCGGGCGATTGCAATATGGTTATTTTTCGCGAGAATTCCGAGGATATATACGCCGGTGTCGAGTACCAAGCGGGTACTCCTGAAGCACAGAAAGTGGTTGATTTTCTGATCAATGAGATGGGAGCGACTAAAATTCGCTTTCCCACCAATGTGGGTATTGGCATCAAGCCGGTTTCTGAAGAGGGAACCAAGCGATTGGTTCGAAAAGCGATCCAGTATGCTATCGACCAGAACCTGCCTTCTGTGACGATAGTCCACAAAGGCAACATCATGAAGTTTACAGAAGGCGCCTTCCGCGACTGGGGTTACGAGCTTGCTCAGCAAGAGTTTGGTGGTGAATTAATAGATGGCGGCCCATGGGTTTCTATTAAAAACCCTAAAACTGGCAGTGAAATTGTGATCAAGGACGTGATTGCTGACGCTATGTTGCAGCAGATATTGACCCGTCCGAAGGATTACAGCGTGGTTGCCACCCTGAATCTCAATGGCGACTACCTGTCCGACGCTTTGGCGGCACAGGTCGGCGGCATCGGTATCGCTCCCGGGGCTAACCTATCCGACACTATCGCGCTATTCGAAGCGACCCATGGCACTGCGCCTAAGTACGCCGGACAGGACAAGGTGAACCCTGGCTCACTGATTCTGTCGGCAGAAATGATGCTGCGACATATGGGCTGGAACGAGGCGGCCGATCTGATCATTGACGGGATGAACGGCGCTATCCAGAATGCTACGGTGACATATGATTTTGAGCGCCAGATGGAAGGAGCCACTTTGCTGAGTTGTTCGGAGTTTGGTCAGGCAATTATCGACTCGATGTAGCCACCTGCGTTAGTAATCTAGGGGCTCGTGGCGACACGGGCCTTTTTTTTAACTCGCAGTCTTCAGATTCGTCGCCTAGATCTAATGGGTGAACACGGGTCGTCTAGCCCTAGGGAGCCCACTATTGTCCAATGCGCAGCCCTAAGAGAGCTTCTGCGAGCCGCATTCTTTATCCTGCGTTCTGCGGCTGTGTCGATCTAATTAGTCAGTCTAGCAAAAGCGCGTCTTTCCACCCCCTTGAAAAATCGTATAATGGGGGCCATAAAGAGTATTGGTGTAACAGGTAGCAACAAGCGTATGTCAGCAAATATGATCCATCAGCCCGGTCAACCGCGTATGAGCAAGGAAGAAGAAGATTCGTCGGGCGCGCTTGCGCTTGATGAATCAAAACCGGAACTTAAACAGCCTGCGCTGTTCAAAGTTATCTTAATCAACGATGACTACACACCAATGGAGTTCGTTGTGGAAGTGCTTGAAGTATTCTTCCGCATGAATCGAGAGCAGGCGACACATGTTATGTTGACCGTGCACACACAGGGCAAGGGCGTATGCGGTATTTTCACTCGCGATATCGCTGAAACTAAGGCTGCCCAGGTCAACCAATATGGGCGGGAAAAAGAACATCCGCTATTATGTGAAATCGAGGCCTTAGAGGGATAAGCTCCCGGAGCGTTAATTATGTTGAGCAAAGACCTAGAACACACGCTAAACGATGCCTTCAGGGGCGCGAGAGCCAAACGTCACGAGTTTATGACAGTCGAGCACCTGTTGCTCGCGCTGTTGGATAACAACGACGCACTGCAGGTGCTCAAGGCGTGTGGGGCCGATATAGGTAATCTGCGGGGCGACCTAGTAGAATTCGTAGATGCCACTACACCCCTTATTCCGCAGGACGAGGATGAGCGCGATACTCAGCCAACACTGGGTTTTCAGCGAGTCCTTCAGCGCGCTGTGTTTCATGTGCAATCGTCGGGAAAAAGCGAAGTGACGGGTGCCAATGTCTTGGTGGCTATCTTCAGTGAACAGGAAAGTCAGGCCGTATTTTTTCTTAAAGCGGAAAGTGTTGCGCGGCTTGACGTGGTCAATTATATGACCCACGGCATCTCCAGAGTGTCTAATGATGGAGACTCGTCAGAGCCTGGTCAGGTGGGCAGCGATGAGGATCAGGCTGAAGACGGTGCGGCGAATCCTTTGGATAGTTTTTCAACTAATCTGAACTTGGAAGCTCAAGCGGGTCACATTGATCCATTGATTGGACGCCTTAACGAAGTAGAGCGCCTGGCACAGATTTTGGCACGCAGGCGTAAAAACAATCCTTTATTAGTAGGCGAATCCGGAGTCGGTAAGACGGCAATAGTGGAAGGCTTGGCCAAAAAGATTGTAGACGGTGATGTGCCCGATATCCTCAAAGATAGCGTGGTGTACTCCCTTGACCTCGGTGCCTTGCTAGCGGGCACAAAATATCGGGGTGATTTCGAAAAGCGTTTTAAAGGCCTGTTAGCTGAGTTGCAAAAGCGCGATAACGCAATTTTATTTATCGATGAAGTGCATACCATTGTGGGTGCAGGCGCCGCGTCTGGTGGCGTTATGGATGCCAGTAACTTGCTGAAGCCTTTACTGACATCAGGAAAATTACGCTGCATCGGTTCGACTACGTTCCAAGAGTATCGCGGGATATTCGACAAGGATAAGGCACTCAGCCGTCGCTTTCAGAAGATCGATGTTATGGAACCGAGTCCCGATGATGCCTACAAGATTCTGAAAGGGCTGAAATCTCGATTCGAAGAACACCACGGTCTGCGTTATACAGATCGGGCTTTGCGCGTCGCAACAGATCTCTCTGCGCGCTATATCAGCGACCGGTTACTGCCTGACAAGGCGATCGACGTTATTGACGAAGCTGGCGCCTTTCAGCAGTTGGTGGCTCCGTCCAAACGTAAGAAGGTTATTGGCGTGAGTGATATTGAAGCGGTCATCGCGAAAATTGCGCGCATTCCACCCAAAGCGGTGAGTGCCAATGACAAGGAGACCTTGCAAAAGCTTGAGAAGAATCTGCAAATGGTCGTGTTCGGGCAGGACGATGCCATAAGCAACCTGGCGACCTCCATCAAACTCGCACGTGCAGGCCTCAGAGGTGGCGAGAAGCCCATTGGATCCTTCCTGCTGGCTGGACCCACCGGTGTGGGCAAGACAGAAATTACCCGTCAACTCGCCGGCTTACTTGGCCTAGAGCTTATTCGTTTTGATATGTCGGAGTATATGGAGCGACATACGGTGTCACGGCTGATTGGAGCGCCTCCCGGTTACGTGGGTTTTGATCAGGGCGGATTGCTCACCGATGCTATTACTCAGAACCCACATGCTGTGGTGTTACTGGATGAAATCGAAAAGGCCCACCCAGATGTGTTTAATCTTTTACTACAGGTAATGGATCATGGCACGCTGACCGACAATAACGGGCGCAAGGCTGACTTTCGCCATGTCATACTGGTGATGACCACTAATGCGGGCGCGGAGAGTATTAGCCGCCGCACTATAGGCTTTACTACACAGGACCATAGTTCGGACGGCATGGAGGCGGTCAACCGCATGTTCACGCCAGAGTTCCGCAACCGCCTAGACAGCATTGTGCAATTTCAGCCTTTGGGTGAAGACGTTATTCTAACGGTCGTTGATAAGTTTCTCACGGAACTGCAGTGTCAGTTGGATGAGAAAAGAGTGACGATCGATGTCGATGAAGAAGCGCGTTTATGGCTTGTGGAGAAAGGCTATGACATTCACATGGGAGCACGTCCTATGGAGCGCGTTATTCAGGAGCACATCAAGAAACCATTGGCTGAGCTCATACTCTTCGGATCGTTATCACAGTCAGGAGGCACGGCGCAGGTGCGCATTGACAAGACTGACAACACGCTGAAGGTAACAGTAGAGGAGGAGGTGGCTGAGCTTCAGAAAAGCTAGCCCGGCTTACCTTTCGCGGTAGGTAATTCGCCCTTTGGACAGATCGTAGGGGGTCAGTTCCACGCGCACTTTGTCACCGGTCAAAATACGAATGTAGTTTTTACGCATTTTCCCAGAAATATGTGCAGTTACTACATGACCATTTTCTAACTGCACTCTGAAGGTAGTGTTGGGCAGGGTGTCAACCACCTCGCCTTCCATTTCAATCTGCTCTTCTTTTGCCATCAGGCGGCAACCCTCGCTTAAAAACAGGGCGCAGTTTGCCTGAATATAAGCGTTAGTGCCAGCCTAATCTGCGTCAGGGTGACTTCTGTTTGGGAACAGCACGCTTGACGACACAGAATTTACAGTCGTGTTGCCCAGTGATTTTTGACGTACACCTGTAATGGACTGTAGTTGGATTTATAGGCCATTTTCTGGCAGTTCTGTATCCAATAGCCCAAATAGAGATAATCGAGGCCCAATTCACGAGTTTTCTCAATTTCCCACAAAATCGCATAGACACCAAGGCTGCGCTTGGTTTCCGCGGGATCGAAGAAAGTATAGATGGCCGAAAAGCCGTCTTCCAGCGTGTCGACAACGGCCACCGCGATGAGCTTGGTTTTGTCATAAAAACGGAAATAGCGCGTGCAGTCCCAAACGTTGCTTAAAAAGGCCTCGAACTGCTCTCGTTCGGGCGGATACATGTCTCCGTCGGTATGACGCACGCTGATATAGCGCCGGTAAAGGTCAAATGCCTCCTCGTCATTAATTGCCTCTGTGGAGACTATCCGCAGATCCTGGTTGCGCTGCCAGATACGCCTTTGTCCGCGACTCGGCTTAAATTCGCAGACCGGTATTCTCGCCGGAATGCAGGCTTTACAGTTCGCACAGTGTGGCCGATAGATATGATCGCCGCTGCGGCGAAAGCCGAGCAGGGAAAGCTTGCTATAGAGTGCCTTGTCGACCGGCTGACGAGGGTCAACAAACAGAGTGGTCGCTTCTTGATCCTCCAAATAGCTGCAGCTGTGTGGGTAGGTCGTGTAGACCTTAATGTCACGCAGGGATGACGTCACAGTAGACCTCCACAGGTAGCCGGTAGCCGCCAAATATCGCTGCGGGTATTAACGTCCACCGCGTGCTCAAGGCGCGCTTCGAAATCGACTCGCTTGATGGTCTGCGCACCTAAAGAGTTTAGATGCCCGCTTTCCAGTTGACAGTCAATCATATGAAAATCTGCGCGGCGCAAGATACGGACAAGCGCAACGAACGCTACCTTAGACGCGTTAGAGACTGAGCTAAACATAGATTCACCAAAAAACACTCGCCCCAATGAGACGCCATAGAGACCACCTACGAGTGAGCCAGCCATGTCCATCACCTCAATTGAGTGTGCTAAGCCCTGCTGCTGAAGTTGACTGTAGGCGGTTATCATACCCTCATCTATCCATGTACCAACCCCGTCGCCGCGTGCTGCGGCACATGCATGCATCACCTGCGTAAATTGTCGGTCAACAGCAAGTTGGAACTGATTCCTCTTCAGTGTTTTATGCAGCGAATTAGAAACGTGTAACTCCTCTGGAAATAGGACCGAACGTGGGTCCGGTGTCCACCAGAGTACCGGTTGCGGCAATTCGTACCAGGGGAAGATGCCGCGACGATAGGCCGATATCAGCCTCTGCGGGGAAAGATCCCCTCCTATCGCTAACAGGCCGTTAGGATCCTCCAATGCTTCGCAAGACGGTGGGAAGTCGGAGCCGCTTTGAAGGCGTGGGAGAGGGCGCATGTTCGATTACCTCAGAGCGCGTCTAAATATTTCTCTGCATCCAACGCTGCCATGCAGCCAAAGCCTGCTGAGGTCACCGCTTGACGGTAGACATGATCTGCCACATCCCCCGCAGCAAAAACGCCTGCCACACTGGTCGCGGTAGCGCTGCCGGTGGTGCCGCTGTGCACCGTGAGATAGCCGTCCTTCATGTCTACCTGCTCGGCGAAGATTTCAGTATTGGGTTTGTGTCCAATGGCGATAAAAACGCCCGCTAGGTCTATATCACTGACCGTGTTATCCGTCACATCCTGAATTCGCATCCCGGTCACACCGCTCGCGTCACCTACTATCTCCTGCAATGTATGATTCCACATAATCTTTACCTTGCCCTCTTTTTCTCTGGCAAATAGGCGGTCCTGAAGCACTTTTTCAGAACGCAGCGCATCACGACGATGCACAAGAGTGACCTCGGACGCGATATTGGCAAGGTAGAGCGCTTCCTCAACCGCCGTATTACCGCCACCAATGACAGCAACCTTTTGGTTGCGATAGAAAAATCCGTCACAGGTAGCGCAAGCACTTACGCCTTTACCGGCATAAGTCTCTTCACTGGGTAGCCCTAGGTACTGGGCTGAAGCGCCTGTAGCGATGATAAGAGCGTCACAGCTATAGTCCGAAGAGCCATGGAGCAAAAAAGGACGCGCGCTGAGATCTACCGTTTCGATATGGTCAATCACTACCGAAGCATCGAAGCGTTCCACGTGCTCCTGCATTTGCTGCATTAATTGTGGGCCCTGCAGATCGGCAGACCCGCCCGGCCAGTTTTCAACCTCTGTGGTGGTGGTCAGTTGTCCACCCTGCTGAATGCCGGTGATCACCACCGGTTTAAGGTTGGCGCGAGACGCATAAACGGCGGCTGTATAGCCAGCGGGGCCGCTACCTAGGATGATAAGGCGATGGTGCTGAATGTTACTCATGGCATTGATTCCTGCTCATTGTTGTCAATAATTCCCCAGCTTACTTTGCTCTGCAGGCCCATCGGGACAAGGTCCGAAGACCTGCCCACTGGGCTTGAGACGCCACTCGATGGTTGCGCCCACTGCCTGCCGATTCGTTCTGTATTGGGGCAGACTATGGTACTTTAAAGGTCGGCTTGCTACAAAGATCAGGCGAACTTTAAATAATTATCATAACCCTTTGAAATAAAACGCTAATGAGTTCACAATTACTTCTTGCTATGACCCTAATAGCGAGGTCTTGTGCAGACATACTTCTGCTGCGCGCCACCTGCAAGGAAGATTGAAATCGTGCCCGACAGTACTAACGCAAACAGCTTCCTCGGCTCACGATTACGTGAAGGTGCATTCATAGGCGTTGCAGCAGTCTGCCTTTACCTGCTGATGGCACTGGGCTCCTACAGTGCCAGCGATCCGGGCTGGTCCGCAACCGGCAGCGGCGAGAGTATTCGTAACTTGGGTGGCCCCACTGGTGCCTGGTTAGCCGATGTCTTTTTCTCTCTGATTGGCTACGCCGCCTATCTGTTTCCGTTGATGCTCGCGTATCGCGCGCTTGTACTCCTGCTCCAGCGAACCAGCGAACAGGGCTTTGACTGGACCACATTTGGCATTCGGGTTCTGGGACTGGTATTGGTGATGATATCCGGCACCGCGCTTGCGGCCATGAACAACGCGGGAGTCTCTGCCCTACCTCAGGGAACGGGCGGCATTCTGGGTCAGGCGATCAGTGGTGGTTTCACCGTGGCGTTCAGCGCGACCGGGGGGCGCATGATTCTAGTCGCCATATTTCTATTCGGAATGACGATATTTACCGATCTTAGCTGGCTCACGACGGCGGAAAAAGTTGGAGCGTGGAGTATCTTGGCATTTAGCGTTGCTCGACAGCGTCTCATCAAGGGCATTGAGGAATTTCGGACAACCCGTCAACGCGAAAAGGCTGTGGAAGCGCGCAAGGTTGTCATCACCGAATTTGTTGAAAAAGGTAAGAAGCGTCAACCACCGAAGATTAAACCGTTAAAAGGTCCGGTGGAGAAAAGCGATAGGCTTGAACGGGAAAAACAACAGACGTTGTTTGAGGCGCCAGTGACGGGTGATTTACCGCATCTTGAACTGCTCGATGAGATGATAAAAGATCACACTCGAGGTTTTTCTAAGGAGGCGCTTGAAGGCCTCTCCAAATTGTTAGAATTAAAGCTGCTTGATTTTGGTATTTCTGCTGAAGTGGTCGCTGTCTATCCAGGCCCTGTCGTTACACGGTTCGAAATTCAGCCGGCGCCTGGAATCAAAGTATCGCGCATCTCTAACTTGGCAAAGGATTTGGCGCGTTCTTTGTCTGTTATCAGTGTCCGGGTTGTAGAGGTCATACCCGGCAAGTCAGTAGTTGGCATCGAAATCCCGAATGAGGATCGGGAAATCGTTAACTTCAGGGAAGTGCTTTCGTCCACGGTTTTTGAAGAGTCAAAATCACCGCTAACGCTGGCGCTGGGTCATGATATTTCCGGTCAGCCGATAGTCGCCGATCTGGCAAAAATGCCGCACCTGTTAGTTGCGGGCACTACCGGCTCCGGAAAATCAGTTGGGGTAAACTCTATGCTGCTGAGCCTGCTATTCAAGTCCGGGCCAGCAGATGTGCGTCTCATTATGGTAGACCCCAAAATGCTGGAGCTGTCTGTTTATGATGGTATTCCACACTTGCTAACGCCCGTAATCACCGACATGAAAGACGCTGCAAACGGCCTGCGCTGGTGCGTAGCGGAGATGGAGCGACGCTATAAATTAATGGCGTCTATGGGTGTGCGGAATCTCGCCGGTTACAACCGTAAGGTTGATGATGCCGCTAAGGCAGGGACCCCGCTCACTGACCCATTTTGGAAACCCGACCCACTTTTTGCCGAAACGGATGAAGAGCAAAGTGCGCCTAATCTGGAAAAATTGCCCAGCATTGTGGTCGTGATTGACGAGTTCGCCGACATGATTATGATTGTTGGAAAGACAGTGGAGCAGCTGATTGCTCGAATAGCACAAAAAGCACGAGCCGCTGGCATCCACTTGATACTTGCCACGCAGCGCCCCTCGGTGGACGTGATCACCGGTCTGATTAAAGCTAATGTGCCGACTCGAATTGCATTCCAGGTGTCTTCAAAAATCGACTCACGCACCATCCTTGACCAGGGCGGAGCAGAACAGCTGCTGGGTCATGGCGACATGCTTTATTTGCCACCCGGTAGCGGTGTGCCTACCCGGGTGCACGGTGCATTTTGCAGCGACGAAGAAGTACATCGCGTCGTTGCTGACTGGAAACGTCGCGGTGACCCCTTATATATTGACGGACTACTTGACGAGGGCAGTAGCACTGCGGTCACCCCCGGGGAACTGCAGTCCGAGGCATCGGGCCAAGACGATGAAACCGATGCGCTATACGATGAAGCGGTTTACTACGTCACGCAGAGTCGCCGTGCATCAATATCTTCTGTGCAGCGCAAGTTGCGTGTGGGCTATAATCGCGCAGCACGACTGATTGAAGCCATGGAAGCTGCCGGTATCGTCACCGACATGGGTACTAACGGTCAGCGCGAAGTGCTTGCACCGCCTCCGCCAGAATCCTAATCTGACAACCGGATACCCTATGACAAAATATTTGCTGGCAGCATGGCTAGGTATCGCGCCTCTGTTATCTGTGGCTCAGCCCAACAGCGATGTGAATGCGCTGCTTGTGTTGCTGGAGCAATTCAAACACGTGCAAGGCAGCTTTTCGCAACGCCAATTTGCACAGGACAAGACCTTACTGGCTGAATCCAGTGGTGAGTTTCGTGTTCTCCGGCCGAGCTATTTTGCATGGGAAGTTCTCAGCCCTGATGAACAGCTGATTATCGTCGACCCGGATTTTATCTGGCATTATGATCGTGACCTTGAAACGGTAACGCGACGCCCCGTGACCGGCGAGGCAGAGATGGTGCCGTTAAAGATTCTCGGTGGCGATGCAGACAAGCTGCAAGAACAGTTTCACATCGCGCGTCAAAACGAGGATGCGTTCGTCCTCACTCCGCGGTCAGAAGGTGTCGGATTCAAACAACTTACTTTGTATGTAGATCAGGCGCGGCTTGGTGGCATGGAAATTGAAGATAATCTCGGTCAATTCGTGGAAATAACGTTTACTGATTTAAACGTTGGCGTCGATCTCAGTAGCACTGACTTCGCCTTTACGCCACCCCCGGGAGCTGACCTTTTCTATTATGACCAGTGACCTGTTTGAGTCTTCGAGCGACGTTGCTTCGCAGGAAGTCGAGACGCCAGCAGTAGGATATCAACCGCTTGCGGCGCGCTTGCGGCCGCACACGCTCGCTGATTATGCCGGACAGGAACATATCCTCGCTCCCGGCAAACCTCTACGACAGGCCATCGAGAGTCAGCAATTACACTCCATGATTTTCTGGGGCCCGCCCGGTGTCGGCAAAACGACGTTGGCCAGAATTGCCGCGGGTCATGCGAAAGCGTATTTTATCCAGTTGTCCGCCGTACTCAGTGGCGTCAAGGATATTCGCGAGGCCATTGCACAGGCGCGGGAGCACAAACACAAACAGCAAGATACGGTGCTGTTTGTGGACGAGGTTCACCGGTTTAATAAATCCCAACAGGATGCATTTCTTCCCTATGTAGAAGATGGCACCTTTATTTTTATTGGTGCGACCACAGAAAATCCGTCGTTTGAACTGAATAATGCTCTGCTGTCACGCACGCGTGTCTATAAATTACGCGCGCTAGAGCCCGTCGATATCGAATCGGTATTAGGGCGCGGGATTGCGGCATTAGGGAACGGGGTAGAGGCAGACGATGGTTGCTTGGCGTTGATTGCGGCTCAAGCCGATGGTGATGCGCGTCGGGCACTAAACCTGCTAGAACTGGCTGCGGATTTGGCAGCAGAGGGCAGGATTACCGCGGACACCCTTGAGGAGGTCCTGCAAGCCTCGCTGCGCCGATTCGACAAGGGCGGCGACCTCTTTTATGACCAGATAAGCGCCCTGCATAAGGCCGTGAGGGGGAGCGCTCCGGACGCCGCTTTATACTGGTTGTGCCGTATGCTCGATGGCGGTTGTGATCCTTTGTATATTGCTCGGCGCATTGTGCGGATGGCTAGTGAGGATATAGGGAATGCGGATCCGCGGGCACTCACTCTATCCCTTGATGCGTGGCAGGTACAGGAACGTCTTGGTAGCCCCGAGGGCGAGCTCGCCATCGCGCAGGCCATTATCTACCTGGCGTGTGCTGCAAAAAGTAATGCCGTTTATACGGCCTACAATGCGGCCTCTTCAGAGGTAGCGCAGGGCATGTCCGAAGAAGTGCCTCTGCATTTACGCAACGCACCCACAACGTTAATGAAAGCAATGAACCATGGTACTGGATATCGTTACGCTCACGATGAACCGGAAGCCTATGCTGCCGGAGAGAATTATTTTCCCGAGGCGCTGCAAAATCGGCAGTATTATTTCCCAATGGACAGGGGCTTAGAGCGGCAAATTCAGGAAAAACTCAAATACCTGCGTGAGCGAGATAAAACCAGTACAATTCTGCGCTACAAATGAGCTAGTCTTGCTATCATGAACTATCGTCTGTTTGTCGCTATTGGTGTCGCCTACGTGATACTGGAAGAACGTCAGCTGATTCACCCGCATTGGCGTGGTTTGGCGATCGTCGGCTTCCTTGGAGCCTTTACCACGTTCTCGACCTTTTCTCTTCAAACAGTCAGTCTTTTTGAGGCGGGAGACCCCGTTCAGGCGTTAGCATATATGTTCGGCAGCACGATTATTTGTGTGGTGATGGCGGCCCTTGCCATGCATTCGACGCGGACTCTGCTGTAACTCAACGGGTGCACGGGCGCCCATTCTACAAACTTTGTCACAGGAATCAGTGCGATGTTGGATATCAAGGCGGTCAGGCAAGACCCCCAGGGAACCTCGGAGGCACTTGCCACTCGGGGCTTTTCTTTCGATGTGGAGCATTTTACGGCACTTGATGCCCGTCGCAGGCAGGCGGATATCGATAGCCAAGGTCTGTTGGCACAACGCAAGAGCGCCTCAAAGAAAATAGGAATATTGGTGGGTGAAGGCAAGAGTGTAGACGATGCCAAAGCTGAAGTGAGCGAAACACTGGAAAAAATTTCGACTCAGATTGATGCACTCACAGAGCAAGCGAAACAGGCGCAAAACGAGCTGGAGGAACTGCTTTTGAGTACGCCCAATATTCCCGCTCAGGACGTGCCCACTGGTGCCAGCGAATCGGACAACATTGAGGTACTGCGCTGGGGCGAGCCGAAAACCTTTGAATTCCCAGTAAGAGATCATGTGGAGCTAGGAGAGAAACTGCAGCAACTGGACGGCGAAACGGCGGGGAAAATAACCGGCGCGCGCTTCACCGTAATGTACGGTGACCTAGCCAGACTGCACCGCGCTCTAGTGCAGTTCATGCTAAATCTCCATACACAGGAGCATGGATATTTAGAAGTTTACGTTCCATATATCGTCAACCGCGAATCCTTAATTGGAACGGGCCAACTACCTAAATTCGAGGAAGACCTGTTCAAGCTGAGCGGAGATCAGGGATTGTACCTGAGCCCAACCGCTGAGGTGCCGGTGACCAATATCGCGCGCGATCGCATTTTCGAAGACTCCGAGCTGGGCGACAGTGGCATTGGTTTCGCCTGTCATACGCCGTGTTTTCGAAGTGAGGCCGGCAGCTATGGCCGCGATACACGGGGTATGATCCGGCAACATCAGTTTGAGAAAGTAGAGCTGGTGCGACTGGCCCGTGCCCGCCAATCCGATGAGGCTTTAGAGCAATTAACTGGCCATGCTGAGGCCGTGTTACAACTGTTGGACTTACCTTATCGCAAGGTTGTGCTGTGCACTGGTGATCTAGGCTTTTCCGCCACGAAGACCTACGACTTAGAAGTCTGGTTGCCCGCACAGGAAACGTATCGCGAGATTTCTTCGTGCAGCAGCTGCGGGGATTATCAGGCGCGCAGAATGCAGGCACGGTGGCGAAACCCCGCAACGGGTAAGCCAGAACTTATGCACACTATAAACGGCTCTGGTCTCGCTGTGGGACGGACTCTGGTAGCGATAATGGAAAATTATCAAAACGTCGACGGGAGCATCACCGTTCCTTCCGTACTAAAGCCCTATATGGGCGGTGTTTACGAGATCGGAGCGTAATACTTTGCAGTTTCTTCCCATCTGCCTGAGACTCGTCGACGCTCCGGTGGTATTAGTGGGAGGAGGCACGGTAGCAACACGCAAGGCGCGCTTGTTACTGCGCGCCGGCGCAAGCTTGACGGTGGTATCGCCGACCATCGGCGATGAGCTGCAGCTAATGCTGAAAGAGCATATGGGCGTGTGGCGCCAAGCCCGCTACACTGAGGTTGAGCTGCACGGCAAGACACTGGTGGTGGCGGCAACAGCCGACAAACTGACAAACAAACAGATCTATCAGGATGCCATTGCAGCGTCGATCCTTGTCAATGTAGTTGACTCTCCAGAACTGTGTACCTTTATTTTCCCATCAATTGTTGACCGTGATCCGCTGATAATTGCAATCAGCAGTAGTGGTCGCAGTCCCGTACTCGCAAGAATTCTTCGGCGTAAAATAGAAGCTTTAGTGCCTGCAGCCTACGGACGACTGGCCAATTTTGCCGGGCGGTTCCGCCAGCTGGTGAAAGAACAAATACCGCTGGATACACCTCGCCGACTGTTTTGGGAGCAAGTCTTAGAAGGGACTGTGGCTGAGCAGGTGTTTGCCGACAGAGAGGGTCAAGCGGAGCAACAATTACGCGAGCGACTGCTCGATACCAGCAGTCTCCATTTGGGTGAAGTCTACCTTATTGGCGCCGGGCCTGGTGACCCTGACTTGCTGACCTTCAAAGCCGCAAGGTTACTACAAAGTGCCGATGTTGTGTTATACGATCGCCTGGTCTCACCGGCTATTGTGGATATGACAAGGCGCGATGCCGAACGCATCTATGTAGGAAAACGACGATCCGATCACAGCCTGCCACAGACAGAAATTAATCAATTATTAGTGGATCTCGCGCAGCAAGGTAAACGAGTAGTGCGCCTTAAGGGAGGCGACCCGTTTATATTCGGACGCGGCGGTGAGGAGATCGAACTACTGGCAAAACTCGGCATCCCATTTCAGGTAGTGCCAGGAATTACCGCCGCTAACGGGGCCGCGTGTTATGCGGGCATTCCCTTAACTCATCGAGACTACGCACAATCTGTGCGATTTGTTGCGGGGCACCTTAAAGGGGATTCCGCGGAATACGATTGGACCCAGTTTCAGTCCCCAATGGAAACGTTGGTGTTTTACATGGGGTCGGTGAGCCTGCCGATCATCTGTGGGCAGCTGCAGGCACATGGCAGGTCCCCCGCAACGCCGATTGCACTCGTAGAAAGGGGAACGCTATTAGACCAGCGAGTAATCGTGGGAACGCTTGCGACGATGGCTCATATCGTGGCCCAGACAACGCCCAGAGCGCCTACATTGATCATCATCGGTGATGTAGTGCGCCTGCATAGCGACCTGTCTTGGTTTGGTGAGGCTCCTGGCTAATGCACTGCTTCTTCCGCATGATGCAGCGCGTACCGACGCTGTTTTAATAACAAAGCGTCCACCAGCACGTAACCCGCTTCCATCAGAAGTACGTCATCCGTAACATCCTCTTCGCTGTCTTTTTGCTCAGAGTCAGCGTCGTCGTCCTCGTCATTTTCGTTGGCCGCTAGCGGATCAGAGTCATCGCTATGGCTCCCTTCCTCTTCATCGTCCTGCAAGGAGGTCAGTAGCTCCTCTCCTTTTGCCTTACGCCGTTTATTTTCTATGCTAAGCGCTTTTGCTTTTTGTGTGTCACGTAAAGCAATACGAGATTTTTCATTCAGTGGCAGCGCAGTAATTTCACGCGTTGCCTGCGCCAGTTCTATTTGATCTTCCAGAAAGATAAAGTCTGGATTATTCGCGCTGCGTTCCAGAAATTTAGTCTGTAGATCGGGTAATACAGAGGAGAAGTCATCGTAATTAATATGGCGCACCGGGCTGATCTGGTCCCAGCGCAGCGCGTTATCTAATGCACTTTCACCGATTTCTGTGGCATCATAAATAGACGGGAATTCCACATCGGGGACGACGCCTCGATGCTGAGTGCTTTCACCAGAGATACGATAGAATTTACTTTCCGTGATTTTCAATTGTCCCTCAGTAAGCGGAACTAACGTTTGTACAGTGCCTTTACCAAAGGACGAGTCACCCACGATAATCGCACGCTCATAATCCTGCATGGCTCCAGCAAAGATTTCGGATGCCGATGCGCTCAGGCGATTGACTAGAACCACTAATGGGCCTTCATAATAGGGGCTCTTCAAGCGCTTGCCATCGCGCCACACTTTGCGAGAGGAGTGGCGAATCTGCACAGTAGGACCGTACTCGATAAATAGCCCCGTAAGTTCGTTGGCCTCTTGCAGCGATCCTCCACCATTATTGCGCAGGTCTATTATAATGCCGTCGACCCCGTCAGACTCTAATTCTTGTAGTAGATTTTTTACGTCGCGCGTAGTACTTTTGTAGTCTTTTTCGCCACGTCGCATCGCTTCGAAGTCGATATAAAACGCAGGTATGTCGATCACGCCAATCTTTATAACCTCATCCCCAGCGGGAATTCCCAGCACTTTTTTCTGCGCGGACTGCTCCTCAAGCTTCACCTTGTTGCGCACAATGACGATAATTTTACGTTCGTCTGTAGACTTAGATTTAGCCGGGATTACCTCTAGGCGCACAGTCGTATCTTTGGGGCCTCGAATCAGTTGCACCACCTCATCTAGGCGCCAGCCAATGATATCCTCCAGTGGTCCATCTGCACCCTGGCCAACAGACACGATGCGGTCTGAGGGCCTCAACTCTCCTGCTTTGTCGGCAGGGCCCTTCGCAACGAGACTAGACACCTTGGTGTACTCGTCTTCCATTTGCAGTACGGCACCAATACCCTCCAATGACAGGCTCATGTTAATATTAAAATTCTCAGTACTTCGTGGCGACAAATAATTTGTGTGCGGGTCGTACAGTTCCGTCAAGGCATTTGCATAAATCTGAAATACATCCTGACTGTTGTACTTCGTTACGTTCTGCAGTTGTCTGCCGTAGCGCTTTTGCAATGTCGGAACAATTTCGTCTTCATCCTTGTCCGCAATCTTAAGACTCAGCACCTGATTTTTAAGCTGCTTGCGCCATCGATCATCTAGCTCCGCCTGATTGTTAGCCCACTGGCGACCATCAGTATCGAGCGGAAAGCTTTCATCGATAGTAAAATCCATAGCGGCTACCGTTTCCGGCAGGGTGTCGGATACATTGTTTAGTCGGTCCTGCACGCGCTGGTGGTAACGGTTAAAAATTATAAATCCGGCGTCCAGCTTTCCATCCCGTAACTGATCATCCATCACAGATCGGTACTGTTCAAAATCGGCTAAATCAGCTGCGGTAAAAAACATTTTTCCGTTGTCTAAGCTCTCGATGTAATTATCCAAGTGTTGTGACGACAGATCATCACCGTAGGGCAGTTTGGCATAATGACGCTCCTGTAGTTTCTCAACCATCTGTACCACGGTATCGCGTTGCGGCTCCGTATACTCGATGGTGCTCCATGCGGGCAAGCAGATACTCAGCAGCAATGTAAAGAATGCTAAACGGCCAGTAAATTTGGTGTGATGTCGTAAATTCAAAATATTTCTACCTGATATGAGCGTCATAAATCGTGCTGGGCGCCGAGCGCCCGAGTTCTAATCCTATCTATATGGATACTGTGATTTCAATAAAGTTCATCGCTAATAAGGATGAGACTGTATTTTTTTGATTCGTACCGTTCATGATTAAAGTGCAACGATGTGTCTAGTATATGTTATCGACAATGCCAGATATACCCCGCAACTCGCGCTCGACCTGCCCAGGGCTTATGTGTCCAGTTTGATTAAACGGGTCGATACTGACACACTGGGTGCCAATAGACGGCAGTCTTCCCGACCCCAACGACCAGCGTTGCAGTTCTGGAGCCTTAACACTGCCGATGTCACCTGAAGCGACGAGGAGGAAAGCTTTCCATGGCAGCTGATTACATTATCTACGGTTCTGAGCACTCATTATTTACGGGCAAGGTGCGTGCCTATATGCGTTATAAGGGGCTGAACTGGGAGGAGCGGACCGCCTCACGGCAGGTCTATCTGGATGTCATTCTGCCCAATATTGGCGCCCCGATTATCCCGATACTGGAAACCGCTGAGGGTCAGTATGTTCAGGACACGACCGATATTATCGACTTTCTAGAGGATCGACACCCTGACTTCTCAGTCTATCCCGAAACGCCGGTGCAACGTCTTGTTGCATTGCTGTTGGAGCTGTATGGCGATGAGTGGCTGATGATTCCCGCCATGCATTATCGGTGGAGCGTGCTGGATCAGCAGTATGACTTTGTAATGTCTGAGTTTGGCCGGTTGAGTGCCCCGGGGGCGAGTACTGAGGAGCAGATCGCCATTGGCGAGTCGATCTCTAAACCTTTCAGCGCGATGGTTCCCCATCTGGGGATCACCGCGGACACCATTCCCGGGATCGAGATAACTTACCTCGCTTTGCTGGACCAGCTGGAGCAGCACTTTTCTCAATTTGACTTCCTGTTGGGGTCGCGCCCCAGCATTGGCGATTATGGCCTGATGGGGCCACTGTATGCGCATCTGGGTCGCGACCCAGTTCCCAAAGCACTTATGCAGCAGCGGGCTCCCAGCGTCTATGCTTGGGTAGAACGAATGAATGGGCCTCAGCCTCTTTCAGGACAGTTTCTTGAGCATGATGTCATTCCCGACACATTACTGCCTATACTCAAAACGATGTGCTGTGACCAACTGCCCGATGTACTGGATGTTATTAAGCACAACAGTGCATGGCTGCGGGAAACACCGGGCGGCAACATTCCGCGATTTCTAGGTCACCACGCCTTTACTTCCGGGCCTGCTACCGGAGAGCGATTCATCAGTAGCTATGCGCAATGGTTGTTTCAGCGCGCTTGGCTCCACTACCAGTCCCTAAACGGCGATGCTAGGGTTGCTGCAGACACGTTGCTCGATAGTATCGGCGGCCGTTCAGCCCTGAACGTTTCAATCAGCCACTGGCTTGAACGCAGGGCAGGGCAGTTGGAACTTGTCGAAGGACAGTTGCCGCATTTGTAGTATCCCAAAAGGAGTAAAAATAATGAAATTTGGCTTAGTACCCGTCAACGTTGGCGTAAAAAGTATCGAGCAGGTCGTCGGTTTATCCCAGCTGGCGGAGTCCGTCGGCATCGAATCGGTGTGGACCTTCGAACACGTTATTGTCCCCCAAGATTACGCCTCGAAATATCCATACAATGCCGACGGAAAAATGGGTGCGAGGCCAGAAACCAACTTTGTTGATCCGCTGATTGCTTTGACGGCGATTGCAGCCAACACCAAAACGCTGCGGCTTGGCACCGGGGTTAATATTGTTTCGCAGGCTAACCCTATGCTGCTGGCAAAACAGGTTGCCAGTCTGGATTTTGTATCAGGCGGACGTTTCATGCTGGGTGCCGGCATTGGTTGGCTGCAGGAAGAATTTGATGCCATGGGTGTCCCGTTCGAGCGTCGTGGCGCACGCTTTGACGACTACATTGTTGCTATGAAAAAAGTTTGGTCGGGTGAGGTGGTGGAGCACCAGAGTGACTTTATAAACTGGTCGGGGTTTAAAAGTTATCCTATTCCTCACAAGGAATCCGGAATTCCCATCATTATGGGCGGTACAAAAGGTAAAATATATGAGCGGGTAGCGCGCCAAGGCGATGGCTGGTTCCTGCCCGTAGATAACCCGGAGGCTTTGGCAGAAAAAATGACGCCATTAGCTGCGGCGTGCGCTGCGGTGGGAAGAGACCCAGACACTGTCGAAATCTCGTGCATGTGGAATATGCAGGGTGGAATGGATGCTATCAAGGCCTTTGAGGATGCAGGCGCGTCACGAATCATCGTGCCGATATTTGGACTAGGCAAAGATCCGGTAGCAGGTCTTACGCACTTCGCTGACACTATCATTTCGAAGATTTAATGACATTACCGTGGACAAAGGCATTATGAAAACAAAACTCACTGAACTACTTGGTATCGAAACACCGATTATTTGCGGGGGCATGATGCGTGTGGGCACTGCCGAACTAGCGGCTGCCGCATCGAATGCGGGCGCTTTAGGTGTGATGACGGCACTGACTCTGCCAACACCTGAATTGCTCAAGCAGGAAATTGAAAAATGCCAGTCTCTTACGAACAAACCGTTTGCGGTTAATCTGACGGTGGGCGTGGTGGCAACGGAAATCAACTACGACGATTACGTCGATGTAATCTGCCAAAGTGGAGTGAAGATTGTTGAAACGGCTGGCCGCAGTCCAGAGCCGTTCATGGAGGCGTTCAACGCCCACGGTATTAAAGTCATTCACAAATGTGTCGCGGTTCGCCATGCTCTTAAGGCAGAACGGGTTGGTGTTGCTGCAGTGAGTATCGACGGTTTTGAGTGTGCAGGGCATCCAGGCGAAGAGGATGTTACCTGTTTGGTGCTTATCCCCGCGGCAGTCCAGCGCCTTAAAATTCCAGTAGTGGCATCAGGTGGCTTTGCAGATGGCCGTGGTCTTGCTGCTGCGCTGGCGCTGGGCGCGGAGGGCATTAACATGGGCACGCGTTTTATGGTCACTCAAGAAGCCCCCATTCACAACGACATCAAGCAACGAATTGTTGAGATGGACGAAACGCAGACGTCTTTGATCTTTCGGAGTTTTCGTAATACGGCCAGAGTGTATACTAATAGTATCGCGAGAAAGGTTGTCGAAATCGAGAAGGCCGGCGGTGATTTTGGCCAAGTACATGCACTTGTCTCGGGGAAGAATCAGGATGTTGCGTGGACCACCGGCGATATCGATGCAGGAATGGTAACGGTGGGAATGTGTGGCGGCCTTATCAAAGATATTCCCACCTGCGAGCAGCTAGTTGATAATATAATGTCAGACGCTAACCAGATTATCAGCGAACGCCTTGCGGCAATGGTATCGACGGCCTAAAAACGGTCGATAAAACGGTGCTTCCGCGCTATTTTTTGCCAGATGGATACGGTGATGAAAAAAACAATAAATGAAAAAACACAAAAGGCCGTGCCGGACGGGCGCCGAGTTCGCAGTGAGCGAAGCCGAAAAGCCATTATCGACGCCATGCTGAAACTGGTGGCTGAGGGCACTCTGGTCCCAACTGCGCAGCAAGTATCAGAACGCGCTGGCGTTGGCCTTCGTTCTGTCTTCCGCCATTTTTCTGACGTAGAAAGTGTGTTTGCGACTTTGGATATAGAAGTCAGAAAGCAGTATCAAGGCTTGTTTGCTGGCGGTGATCGTAATGGCACTTTGAAAGAGCGACTCCAGCACGCCGTAGAACAACGCGCGTTGGCTTACGAGGCGTCAGGGAATTATTTGTTAACGAACAGAGCACAAGCGTGGCGCTATCCCGTGCTTCGAGAACAATACATTCGAACGCAACGCCAATTGCGTAAGGATCTCGACGACTGGCTGCCAGAGCTCAAAAAACTCGCGTTAGGAGAGCGTGAGCTGGTAGATTCGATCGCTTCCTTTGAGTACTGGAATCGATTGCGGGAGCACCAGGGCTTAAATAAAAAGACCAGCACTGAGCTGGTAACGCGGTTAATGAGCCGTATCATCGTCAACGACTAGAAGGAGCTGCTATGTCTGATAATTTTCAGGAGCAGGGCGGGGCGGCCACCATGGATCCCAGTCCGGTAATGCGCTGGCTCACTTCGCGTGTAATGACCCGGGTTTCTCAACAAGCGCGATTGCTGAAGCGACGCGCGCGACTTGAAAAACAACGAGTCAAGCTCGGTCAGCCACACGTGGTCGAGTACTTCCATCAGGTCGATGACGGTTACAGCCACCTTGCTGCGCAAGCGCTGCAGTTACTGTCCAAACGTTACGGAATAAAAATTGTATGCCACCTCGTAGCGGGGCCGCAGGACAAAAATTCTCCTGAACCCGAGCTGCTGCTAGCGCTATCTCGGCGTGATGCCTGGCAGGTTGCGCCGGAGTATGGTTTGGAATTCCCTCAACATGAGCAGTCCCTGTCTCCCGAGTTAGTGGAACTTGCATCGAGTATACTTGCGGCGCAAAATTCTGTTGAATTTGTTGAGCATGCTGTAGAAGTGGGACGCGCTCTATGGGCCGATGACGAATTAACCTTGAAACAGCTTGCCCAGCAGTTGGGGTGCGCCTCTGAGGCTATTACCATTGACTGTATCGCTGCGGGGACCACACGCCAAAACGAGCTGAAGCACTATTCAGGCGGCATGTTCTATTATAGCGGCGAGTGGTACTGGGGCGTTGACAGGCTGTATCACCTAGAACAACGACTTGGCGACCTTGGAGTCGATCAGCACAGCGAGGCTCCATTGCTCATGCCTCGCCCACCAATAGAGAATGGACAACTGCGAGACAATGGCAGACTGACACTGGAGGTCTATGCCTCTTTGCGGAGTCCTTATACGGCTATTATTTTTGACCGAGCAGTTAAACTTGCGCGCGATACGGGTGTCACGCTGTCGGTGCGCCCGGTGCTTCCTATGGTAATGCGCGGTGTGCCTGCTACTCGCCAGAAAGGCATGTATATATTTTCTGATGCTGCTAGGGAATCACAAGCTTATGGCGTGCCGTTTGGTAATTTCTATGACCCTATCGGCAATCCTACTCGTGTCGGATACTCACTCTACCCATGGGCATGTGAGCAGGGTAAAGGTGTTGAGTTAATCAGTGCCTTTTTGAGCTGCGCCTTCGTTGAATCCACTAATCTGAACAATGACGCGGGTGTTAAAAAAATGGTAGCCAAGGCCGGGCTTGACTGGGGCGAGGCAAAGCAAAGGTTGGGACAGTCAGGCTGGGAAGCATCGCTTGAAAATAACCGCACCACGATGTACGCGTCTGGCCTCTGGGGCGTGCCCAGTTTTCGTCTGCTTGATGAAACGGGGAAAGAGCTGCTAGCGTTGTGGGGACAGGACAGACTGTGGTTGCTCGCTAGACTGATCCAGCGTCACCTCAGTACTCGACAGTGATGCACCACCGGGGTGTTGGCAATGCCGCAGCCCATCTGCTAAGCGATCAGCCGGCGAACTAAAACAGCCCAGGATAATCGCGCCAGTAATATTGGCATTGCGTGTTTTTCCAACCACTATAAATAGAGGGCCAGTCCAATCCTTCTATCCGCCACCCATGATGTGGGTCGAGATTGGTTGAAAATACCGCTGCGCCGTGATCGCAAAAGCGTGTATCTACGCTAATACGGACAGCTTCAGACGTCGTATTTGGCTCGGCTTTGTGGACAGTACAGGAGTGAAAAATCAATACATCTCCGGCTTCAACATCGGAAACATGCCAGGTCGTTTCATCTTCATAAATCTCGCACTGAATACCGCCAACGCCCTGAGTATTAAAAACGGGGCGGACGCCTAGCCTATGAGATTTGGGCAGCACCTTGACCCGCCCCATCGCTTCGCTCACGTCATGCAAAGCAACCCAGAACCCAGCCATTGTAGGTCCGGCGTGGTGTGAGTGCGCATCCTGATGAGGCGGCGTTTCAAAGCCAATCTTTCTCGGTGTGGAAATTCGCGCCATTTTCATGGGATAAACAAAAGCAGGGGCGCCGGCAACGATTTCCATCAGATTGAGAACGTGCTGCTGATGAAAAAACGTATGAAACGCCTCTAGCGATTGAATTTTGGGATAGATTTCATCCCAAATAGGGTCTGTTTCAAAAAATGGCTGCCCCTCAAGGTGGGGCAAACTGGACGCATTGCGGCGAATATACGGGTCACACTCATTCAGCACTGCACTGAGCAAACCCTCACAGTCTGCTAAGGGAATGTAGCCTTTGATATACAGATAGCCCCAGTCATTAAATCGCTCACGCAGCACCTGCGTGTCCTCGTTGATAGTTGAAACGACATAGGGCTTGTTCGCGCTTATTTTGTGTATTTCCATAGTGCACTCGAGGTCAAAAAATTTCATTCGTTGATTGGCAAGCCATATAGTGAAATATACAATGCAACGATTCCGGTGTCAGGGAATATCGGCACTCACGGATATCCTGAAAACGCCGACGATTGAATCACTGTATTGCATGACCTGCAAGCCGGTATATTGTGACGGAGATAAGAATGACCGAAAAGTATATCAATGCCAACGGCATTGAACTGGCCTATGAGGAATTTGGCGACCCGAAAGATCCCGTGATGCTGCTGATAATGGGACTCGGCACTCAGATGACGGCTTGGCCAGACGATTTTTGTACCGGTCTTGTTGCACAGGGGTATCACGTTATTCGCTTTGATAATCGAGATATTGGCCTGTCGCAAAAAATGGATAACCTGCCCACGCCGAAATTATTAAAAGTCATGCTCTTCTCGCGCCTTAAGCTGCCTCTAACACTGCCTTACACACTCGACGACATGGCAAGCGATGCAATCGGACTACTTGATGCGCTGGACATAGCGTCTGCGCATATTGTAGGCGCATCAATGGGCGGCATGATCGCCCAGATCGTAGCGGGGCACTTCCCCCGTAGGGTTCTATCTCTCACGTCCATTATGTCGACCAGTGGTCGTAAATCACTGCCGGGGCCGGATCGTAAAATCGCACTGCATATGTTGCGACGTCCTGTAAAAGGAGACGCTCAGCTTATGCATCAGCACGCAATGCGCACCTGGCGACTGATCGGCAGCCCGGCTTATCCACCGACCGATGAGGCTCTGAGTGACAAGCTGAACCGCAGCTACAAGCGTTCTTATTATCCGGCAGGGCATTCGCGCCAGATGGTCGCAATAATGGCAGGTGGAGATCGTGTTGCGGTGCTAAAAAAGATTGTCGCGCCCACGCTTGTGATCCACGGCAAGGATGACCCGCTGGTGCCCGTGTCCGGCGGCGTTGATACGGCGCATCTTATTTCGGGCGCAAAACTGGAACTGATCGAGGGTATGGGGCATGACTTGCCAGTCGAACTAATACCGCAGTTTGTAAAGCTTATCAGTTCTAACGCCGGTGAAGCGGCTGCTCATCTGTAGTGCCACATCCATAATTTTTAGGCCAACAAGCAGACGTTCACCCCGTTTTTTTAAACGAAGCAGCAGGTGTTGGCCTTCAGGCTACGTGAGGAATAAGCCTGTATCTGACTGCTTGAATAAATTTTTACCGGTGGCTCAACTGGATATGCAGTAAGGCCCCTAGGCGGCTCCAGACAACTTTTGAAATAAGCGATTCATGCCGCCGATCCAGCGATTGTAGTCCGCGCTTTTACGCTGCATATACGTTTTCACTTCTTCATGCGTGAGGATAAGAAAATCTTCTCGTTCCAGATGTTCAACCACGATCTCCGCGAGTCGTGCCGGCTCCATCATCCCATCACCACTCGCAGCCTTTGTACCCTGATCATTCGCATCAGCCGTCATCGCCGTGCGGACCGCCTGAGGACACAACAGAGAGACCTTAATGCCCTGGTGTGCATAGGTCAGCGCAAGCCACTCGGAAAACCCCACAGCGGCATGCTTGGTGACACCATATGCGGCTCCACCGATCTGATTGAGTAAGCCAGCGGCGGACGCTGTATTGAGAAAATAGCCGTGACCTCGCTCGAGCATGCGCGGTACCAGATGGCGTGCAGCATAAACATGGGACATCACATTCACATTCCAACAAAGTTCCCACTCGAGGTTTGCTGATTGCTCGCTTGCACCTACAGCGACGCCTGCATTACTGCAAAACAGATCGATAGGGCCTATGGTATTTTCGGTATCGTCGATAACGCGTTTCACATCATCCTCTTTAGTGACGTCTGCGGACATGGCGACACAGCCCAATTCTGCCGCGGTTTTTTGTGCCGTGCTACTGTTGATGTCGACGCCAACGACGGTTTTAGCGCCTTCAACCATAAACTTTTCTACCAAGGCTTTACCGATACCACTGCCGGCGCCTGTAACAACAATTATTTTGTCCTTGATCTGCATCTAGAATGCTCCACTGTGTGATGGTTAAACGCTCTATATTCATATAGGCGCGGGTATTGTCAGAAGATTAGTTGAAATAATACTCCAATATCTCACGACCCATAAAAAGACGGCTGATTGCCTGATTCGCTGAAGCCCCCACCTGCACCAATTCATCCTGCACATGCAGCCTTGCCAGATTCAGGCGCCTCTGCGTGCGCGCCTGTGTCACACCAAATCCATAATCGTACTGATAGTACTTCTCACCGGCTAATCCAGCCGATATGTTAGCCGCAGCGGAACGATAATAGGTTCGCTGAATATAGTCTAGAACGATGGTTAACGTTTCCGGCACAGTGTCGTCCGCCAGCCAGTCGCATTCGGAAAAATCATGCTCCCCAAAGAGTCGATCGGTATACGCACAGAGCATCGTTTCATGTTTTCCAAGCCAACTTTTAGGTACCGGGTCCGTTACAAAGTGTGCTTTACAGGCTCCGGCCAACGCAAAATCCGCGAGGCAGGGACGCGGCCCGAGCAGAAAGTCATTCTGCGCAAAATGTGCGTCTAGCGCTGAGAGCATGTTGTTGTAGTCCCCATGCACTGCGTCTTCCTGCGCAGGCCCAACACCGTTGACTTCACACGCGTTCCTGCCAAAAGCCTGGTACATCATCTCCCCGACAGGTGTCAGGTCGACCAACTCCTGCTCGGTGAAGGGTTCTTCCACTGATCGGTTTAATAGCATGTTCGCACCAAAGCGGGGGCCAACCCAGGTGACATTATCCGGATAGCACCATCGAGTATGTACGCATACGCGACCTAACCAATGATTAAATGCATCCTCTAGAATAAAGCAACAGGCACGTTGTAACGGTGAAGTTGGAATGACAGGTGCTCCATGAAATCGATCATTGAGCAGTGGCCCCAGCGCGATAGTATCGTGGATCATCCATTTCTCAGGGGTTATTAAGGCAGGAATAAAATGACTGCCCGTGCGCGCCTCAATCAGCGGGCCTCCTTCGTGTGTTTTGAAGTGCCAGTACCAGGGTATGCCCTGAAAGCGTAACTGTGCTTCCAGCTTGCGGGTAAACATACTCATTTGGTTGCCTACTAGGCCGTAGTTTCCACGATACATAATGGTCTCTCCTTGAAACGGATGATGGGCATTTGCGCTGCACGTCATTCGCCGTATTTATATCGTATTTATATCGAATTAAGACTTGCGACAATTACATGCTGGCACATACTGTGTCAATATTATGCAGGCTCTACAGCGTCGCTTATTAAGCCGCCGAAAAAACCGACACCTATCGAAAGGGCAAGACGATCATGAACCAAGCAGCAATAAGCAACCGCATCACCGAAATGACTGGCACCGCTTATCCGATTATACAGGCCCCCATGGGCTGGATCGCCCGCGCACAGTTGGCCTCTGCTGTAAGTAATGCCGGCGGCATGGGCATTATCGAAACATCTTCAGGTGAATTAGACAACATCAAAGGAGAGGTCGCGAAGATGCGTGATCTAACCGACAAACCCTTTGGCATGAACGTAGCCCTGTCCTATGTGAAAGGCAGCAATATTATCGATTTCGTTATCGATCAGGGCATCAAGTTTGTTACTACATCGTCTGGTAGTCCTAACGTGTGCACAGAGGCATTTCAGGCTGCCGGCATCAAGGTTTTTCATGTTATTCCGACATTGGAGATGGCGATAAAGGCACTTGATGCCGGCGTAGATGGACTGATCGTTGAGGGTGGGGAGGGCGGAGGTTTCAAAAACCCCAGGCCTGTTTCAACGATGGTGTTATTACCTATGATCCGAGCGTACACCGACGTGCCCATTATTGCCGCAGGCGGGATCTGTGATGGAATATCGATGGCGGGTGCATTCGCTATGGGTGCTGAGGGCGTTCAGATGGGAACACGTATGTTGTCTTGCTTAGAATCTCCGGTGCACGACAACTGGAAAGAGGCGGTGATTCAGGCCAAGGCAACGGATACTGTTTTTTTAAATCAGCAGGCACGACCTGCGCTGAGAGCATTGCGTACCGAACGAACCGCGGCTCTAGCGCTGTTAGGGCAGTTTGATTTAATGGAGCATATGGCCAATCTGTCCGAATTATATTTCGGCGGTGATATGGAGGCAGCTATTCCCTTGTCGGGTGAGGTCGCCGGACGCATCGAGTCAGTGAAGAGTGTCAAAGAGATTATTGATGAAACCGTGTCAGAGTTTCGGGGCATTATGCAGGAGCTAGCGGGGCGTTATGTGGCCTAACCCGCAGCGCATGGCATCAACATTTTAGGTGCACCCGCATACGCTTTTAATGCATCCAGCGCAGAGGGAGCACGCTCGGGCCGCTTTCGAACGCACAGCGACATCTATATCCTCGTGCGTTTTATCATTGGGTCTGACTCGCTAAAGTAATTCTTCAGCCATCAAGTTCAGCGCTTCCGGCTGCGAAGAAGTAATCAGCATCATGTCGAGTGAGCCGCGCTGCTCAGCCTCTCTCCACATGCTAAGACGCTCTCGAATGCGTGCTGGCGGACCAATAAGATTGGTCAGGTCAATGAGATCGGCGGGTACCGCTGAAGCTGCCTTGTCTTTTTCGCCGGTCAGATACAACGCTTGGATCTGGTCTACTTCATCGGCATAGCCCATTCGCTTAGCAAATTCCGCATAGAAGTTTTTCCCTTTGGAGCCCATGCCGCCTAGCTGCCTA
>ENA-OSJC01000629-OSJC01000629.1-marine-metagenome-genome-assembly--contig:-NODE-629-length-33019-cov-8.006648_pt1 | contig 33019 bp, 40 predicted proteins | sample MGYA00237885_ERZ534234 | MGnify/ENA primary metagenome ERZ534234 (study PRJEB26413, sample SAMN06343907) | marine metagenome | isolation source: coastal waters | place: Atlantic Ocean: West Antarctic... | reverse complement strand
AAAGCATTACCATCGTTGTCTACCGTTGGGCCTGTGCCACTACCTGAGTATCCAGTTTTGCTTCCAAGATACTTATCGTCAAAGGAATCAAAGGCAGCAGCCGCAGCAGCAGCGGAGTCAGCAGCAGCAGTGGCAGAACCAGCAGCAGCAGAGGCAGATCCAGCGGAGTTAGTCTCAGCCCCAGTAATTGATGCAGCACTTGCAGCAGCTTCCCCAGCTTTGGTTGTTGAAATACCTGCTTGAGTAGAGGCTATGCCAGCTTGTGTTGTAGCTGTAGCAGCCGAAGTAGAAGCTTCCCCAGCTTTGGTTGTTGAAATACCTGCTTGAGTAGAGGCTGTAGATGCTGAAGAAGAAGCGGCATTCTTAGAGGCCAGTGCATTAGTCTCAGAGCCTGAAGCAGCATTTTTAGAAACTAAAGCAGCGGCAGCACTTGCAGAGCTTTCACTAGCTTTGGTTGTTGAGATACCTGCTTGCGTAGAGGCTGTAGATGCTGACGTAGACGCTTCACTAGCTTTAGTCGTAGCTGTAGCAGCGTTAGTATCTGCAAGCAATACTTCCGCCATATTAGTTGATACGTCATTAACAGCCGCTATATTAGTAGCAACTGTAGTTACATTAGCAGCTATGCCGCCAACCGTAGTAATATCACCAGAGATAGCTGCCAAAGTATCCATGTCAGCCACAGCATCTGCCGTACCCAACCGTCCTACTTCCACTGACTTACCAGCGACTGTCTGAACATCTGCTCTATCACCAGCAACCGTAGTCACGTTGGCGGCGATACCCGCTACCGTTGTTACATTGCCGCTAATACCTGCAACAGTCGTCACGTTGCTAGAAATCCCAGCTACAGTATTCACGTCATCGATATTATTATTGATTGTCGTAATAGCGTTATCTGCGCGGTCACGGCTCTCTTCTGCGAGTAACCTGTTCTGCCTGTGGGCGAGGTCGAGGTCAGCTTCAAAGAGCGTAGAGCCATCTGTGAAATCCACTAGGGCAGCTACGGGTGTCTGTCGTACTAGCTTCACTTCTGCAGCCGAGGCAGGTGCTGTATTAAATTGGATGGTGGTGTCGTTAATAAAAGTAAAAGATGCTCCGGTTCCACCGACCGTGGCACTTACATGGGTTCGATCAATATAATCGAACGTGATGATATACTGTGAGGTCGAGCCGTCACCAGTATAGGTCACAATGGATACTGCCATTGAGTGATACTCCTAGATATAGGGGGTAATTGGAAAGACCCCTCCGAAGAGGGGCCTGAGTGTTAGGGGTTATTTGAAGATGTTGTTCATATCTATTTCAGGTTTTTCCCTATGGTTCCCTGATGCCAATCCTCGTTGATATCGCGTGTAATCACGTACCGATTGGTTCAGTTCTGGAACTTCCCGTAGCAATTTCTTCTTTGCACGAGTTTTATAATCAGAGATAATTACTCGAAGTGCATCTACTCGAGGGTCTTCCTGAGTAGTGAACTGACCGTCAAACTTGCTCCATTCTTGATAACGCTTGGAACCAATCATTTTATCAAGCCTCTCAACAAGAGTTTTACCGCCTAGTTTCTCTGTCCCCATTAACTCGTTCCATCGGTGATATTGTTCACCAGTTAACGTCACTCCGCTAATTGTTCTGTCAGGGCCTTGAGCGCCATAACCTAATTTACGGAGTTCAGCTTGTACTGAAGCTAGTTGTTTATGTTCTGGTTTCAGAGATTTCTTAGTGATATGCGGTAGCATCTTCAGGCTTTCAGGGCCTGTCTCTGCTTCACCTGATAACCAATCATATTTAACAGGAAGCTGACTGCGCATGAAATATGACTTACTGCGGACAGTATCCATGAATCCTCGAGCTTCTAATAGGTTATCTTCGAACGTCTGCGCCAATTGTGTATTCATAGATGAATAAGGCATGAACGAAGCAGTACGTTGGTTTAGAAACCGCTCTACGGCAGCGGGGTCATCCTTAGAGTTCAACAGAGTTACAATATCTGAGATACCTTTGAGGTAGGTCTTGTTAACCACGTTGTTACCTACTGACGCGATGGTCATAGATATGTAAGCTCCGAAGTCTTGATCGGCGTCACCAGATTTCGCATACATTTCTGTGATATCACCTATAATACCAAACAATGTTGTATGTGGATCGAGCTTCGCAAAGGAGACCCAGTTAGGATTTTCATGGGAACCAAAGTTAACTGAATAAGGTTGCCAATCTTTAGACTTCCGCCACATTGCAGCTTCTGCAGGGTCTGTAGGTCCACCACCTGTGACACGCCCATTGAGTGCTAGTGGGATTAAGGTGCCTACAACAACCGTACCGGTCGCCATCTTGCCTATAGCTTCAGCTCTAACTGCTTGATCTGGGCTATTTAAGGCTTGTTTATAAGACTTATGTAGCATGTTGAGACCGGGGGTTCTGTCCCAAGCTGCCCCCATAATGTTAATAGGTGTCTGAATAAACGGAATTACTTGACGAATTAGCGGGTGTTGGTTTGCTAATTCTTGGATTTTAAAACTAGCAGTTCCTGCCTGTAAGGGGGTTGTGAACGTGGTTGCTCGTGCTTCCCTTAAAGCTTCGACCGCATAAGGACTTGCCTCGTTGAAGGAATTAACAGCGTTGTTGATGAACTCTTCTTTAACCTCTGGATCGTCTATAACACGACCCATAAGTACGAGGTCTTGGAACCGTTCGGCTGCATCAGTTTTCTGGGTGAAGGCTTTTTCAATCTCTGCCTGAAACATAGCATCCTTAGTAGCATACCCTTTAGCTTGGACATCCTCTAGGGACATATCCTCAAGATCAACTTCGATCATAGCTTTAATGCGCGAACGGAAAGCTGTCTGCTTAAAGAACTCATCCGCTGACATTAGGAAACGAGAGGGAAGCCGTGCGGCTTTACCTACTATATCCACAGCGTTTCCGGTGAGCTGGCCTTTTACACCTAGATTTTCAGCAGTGATTTGCTTGTTCTGTGTGCCTGCGCCTACGTCAAACTTTACGGAGCTATCGAGTATTGTCTGTTCATCTTTAAAAGCGATTGCTGACATGTGCAAAGCTTCTGCCATAGAGTTGTATAAGAATTTATACTGTTTAGCAGCCTGCCTAGCTTGCGTGAAATCACCTGTTCTAGCACCTTGGACTAGACCACCCATCGCTCGTTCTGCTGGGAGTAGGAATAGGTTCGCAGTGTTTGCGGTGATGTTAAGTATCTGAGTTTTGTAGCCAGATAGAATAGTATTAATCCAGTATTCATTAAGAACACCGATCCATTTTCTATCCATAGCTTTTGAAACAATCCGCCCAGCACTTTCACCATCTTTGACATACCGAAGCTTCTTAGCTAAGTCGCGTATCTTCTGGGAACCACCGAATGCTGATAGCCCATCTAAGGTGTCCATAGATAAATCAGCGTCTGTACGGATACGTCCGGCGCTTGTGGCCCGTGCAGCAGAGGTCTGCATACTCTTAGTGTTTGCCTGTACTTCCATATGAAGCTGCATGGTTTCGTATAGTTCGCGCTCCATTGAAGCGGAATCCTTACCAGCGGTAACAGCATCATCTAGCTTATTAGATAGATCGGTAATTTTACGAGCAGTTGTCTGCATCGCCATCTTACCAGCCACAATCTTTTGAGCTAGGCCACGGGTCATCGTCTCAGTAGCATTGAGGTCCCTAATGAGTACGTTCACGTCTGTGTTAGTGGTGCGTGAAATATACTTTAGAGCATCTTCTGTTGTCTTCTGTAATGATACAGGGTTATCAAATTTTAAGGCTTTTGCGACACCCTCGTCTTTAAGAGTATCATGTATTACCGAGATTAACTTATCTCCGGTCATCAGCCCATCTTGGGTATCGATGTTAAATGCGCCCCCATCTTCAATCGCGTTGATATCAGAGTGGTTCATTTCTTTCATGTTACGCAGAACTTGATCGAGAACATCTTTATTCACGACAGGGACTTTAGCTAATGGAGAGATTTTCTTAGGGGCAGTCTGCGCACCCAGTGCGGCACCATCAGCGCGTTGGTTAGCGAGTTGTACTTCGCTATCAACTTTAGGTGCTGACATCACCTCTGGGCCTGTGACATCTGCTTCTACATCTGTTCTCACAGTATCTACATCAGGTGAATTATCAGATTTAGGAGCGTCCGGTGCGTCGGGTGTTTCTCTAGGTGCGGTAACTGGCTTTGGTTCTTTACCTACAAATTCTAGCTTATCACCATCCGGTTTATAGATAGAGCCTTCAGGTGAGACAAACGTACCATCTGGACGCGCTTGCAATCCTTTATTGGGGTTGGTCTCATCAACTGATTTAGCAATTTCATCTATTTCTAAAGTAGCCGCCTCTAACTCAGCTTGAGTATCGTCAGTAACCTTGCCAATTGATGTAATTTCCTGCCGAGCCTTACGAGTTAGCGCAAGGTGCTTCACACCTTTGATAATACCCTCGGCTGCTAATCCAGTAATACCGCCTTCAATAGCATTCCGTAAGCGGTTCTCCCATTCAGGAGCGTCAGGGTTCGTTTTAAGCGAAGCTAAAGCTTGCTCAATATGTGGCCCGCTCCACTCAGCTTCTGAGATTATAGAAGATATGTTAGCTTCATAAGGGTCAAACATAGTTGCATCAACTACGCCGCCAGTGGCGAACGCTCTCACTAGACCGCCTTTACCACCGCCTAGTAAAGCGAAGCCTGTGAGAAACTGTGATGCACCTTTTGCAAAGCCACCCAGCATACCCTCTGGTTCACGGACTACATCGAGTTCTTGCATCCCGCGAGTTAGCAATTCTTCGCCAAGTTGATCGGCGTTTTCTACTACTTTCTCTCGGTCCCAGTAGGATGGGATGATATCAACTTTACCATCTCCATCTTTATCTTCCCAAACAAGTCGGCCTGTTCCTGTCTTCTCTTCAAGATACTGGCTGACAGAGTTAATTGTCTGGCCTGTCTCGTTGATTGCGGTTTCAAGGCCATCCGCAACGCCTACTCCAATCTCTTTAATTGCTGAAAAGAAACCATTCTGGCCTTGGGCTTCAATTTCAGCAGCCCGTGCTGCAGTATCTTCTGGAGTAATATATTCATCATTTACCACTGCATATGCAGCGCCACCGCCATATTGCCTATCGAAAGCATCATTAGCGGAAGGGTTCTCTAGGAGGTATTTTTTAGCTCCAACTACGTCTATTACTGTGTCGTTCATTAGTTTGTACCTCCTGTTGTTCCAAATTTACTAACGTCAAAGCCAAAGTCACTTGTCAGATTGACGAGCGATTTAACTTTACTGGTTGCACCGCCATCTTGATTGAAGTGAATTTTGATTTCCTGATTAACTGAGTACATCAACATCTCCATCTCCGCGTCACTAGGAAATTCACCATTGTTCGCCGCTTTATAGGTTTTCACAGCCTGTCGGACACGATCTCTCACTAAAATATTTGTTCGCGTCCAAGTGTCGTGGTACTCTTGTTTGGCAAAATCCACACTGTCGGGGTCACCAAGAATTGAATCTTTTATAGCTGCTAGAGCGCGCCCCTCGGTTGTGGCGGTTGTATTGAAGTTCAGGCCTACTGCATCTGATTTAGGCTCATAATACTTTGACCACTCGCCCATATACTTACTGATAAATGCAGCGTCTTGGTTGTTCGCTTCGGCGAAAGCTATCAGGCGTTCACTTGCGATTTGCGCTGTAGGAGCATTCTCTATCTTGCCGAGGATTTCGGTTACATGTTTTGTAGTTAAATTTGCTGGTTCTACTGCTAATTTATTAATTTTGGTATTGTAGTTCATCAGTGTCATTGCTTCGGCAACATTTTTCTCATCGCCCGTAGCTACGAGCCTCTGAATACGGTCTGCAACAAAGTCATAGTTGTAACCGTCACTGTGGATGTTACCGAAGACTTCGGCGCTTATTTGACCGCGTAGCTCTTCCTGAGCTGCATCGTGAGCTTTAGCAGCAGCGGAACTCCGTGCTTCGTTTGTTCTGGCGATGCTAGATTTAGCCGCATAAATCGACTTCATTGCATCGAGAGATTTACCAACGTAGCCCGTACCGATCTTGGTTTTCATAAGGATGTCTAAGATTTCAGGGTCACCAGAAGCGGTGGCAGCAAGAATAACACCATCAACTATAGCCTTATTGGTACGCTTATTGTTCTGGCCATTAATATTAGCTTCCTCACCTTGGAGGCGGAGCCAATTAGCTGCATTAACGAGGGCAGTGTCCTCTTCCTGTTCGGTCATACCCTCTTGCAGAAGCGTACCAATAACCTGTGCAACTTCAGCTTGTTTAGCTGCGTATGCCTGTTCTTTCTGCCAAGTGATATGTTTCTTTTGCCATGATGATCTGAACTGTTCTTCGTACTTCTGTGCGTTTGTGCCAAAGTATTCAGCCATTTCAGCGTCTGAGAAAGTTGACATACCGTTCTTTTCAACAAACTTAGCCTGAAAGTTTTTAATATATTTGTTAATTCGTTCAGGGTTGCTAGTTGTATGGAGTCTATCCATAGCAAGAGCATTCTCTAGCTCTGCAGCATATCGAGTAGCCATAGTATTCATTTGAGAAATTCTATAACCTTTACGGATATAAGGGCTTTCACCTTCCTCAATAATACCCTGCTTAACAGCTTCGCCAATAGCGATGCGGTTCTCTTGGTAAAGGCGTTGCCCCTCTTTAAAGTCTTTCTCGTTTCTACGCACTTCTTCACGCTTTAGGGCAGGGACTGCCTTCTTTTCCAAGTTCCCAAGGGTATTTGCCAATGCGTCGAACGGACTTCGTTTCACTACACCGCGTGTGTAGGTATCTACGGGACTGGCCGTTGGCGCTACCGTTCCGATTTGACCATCGAACGGATTACCTACTACTGGTCTAGCCATTATTTATTCCTCACTCGCCGCTTTTTCGGCTTTGTAATCTGCGTAATCGATGCCGAAGCTACCTAGAGGTTCAGCTACGTTGAATAGTGTCTCTGCAAAGCTTTGAGGCTGCATAGAGTTGATGCGGGTTTGAGCTTCTGACTGGAACGCTAGTTTCTGATACTCGTTCTGGCCTTGCATTCCCTCGAGACGCTGACTGATACGGTCTGTTAGGACGCCTTCAGAACGCTCGAAGTCATTGAGAAGCTGGTTGATGTTCACACCTTGAACACCTGAAGCACCTGCAGCGGCCATAGCTGTGCCCTGCGATTTCATAGCTTTCAGGTCACCATCACGCTTCTGTTGGGAAGCTTGGGTTTGTTCCTGCGCGATTTGCAGGTTGGCCTGCTTGGTCTTTAGGAAGTAAGCATCTTTAGCTGATTGGGCATTTTGGGCGGCTGCAGCGTTCTGTTTATTGGCCCCATCTATGGCGGATGCTGTACCTGCGGCTGCTGTAGCGGCTTGAACGGCTAAAGCTATTGTTGTTGGTTCGCACATTATTTTATCCTCACAAATTCGTAGAAGAGCCGTTTCTCGGCCCCATAATTTTCGTGCTTATTGATGAACGTGAAGCCCATCCATTTAAGCCACTTTATGTGGACGGAATTGCGGGCATCGACACAGTTATAAAGGACTAGATAGTCCTCAGAGAGATACTGTAAGGCTCTCTTTGAATTACGCAGAAATGTTATCTGGTGCTGATAGATGTCATCTGTAGCGACCATCCAAACAACTCCTGCTTCGGGTATGGCAATCGATGGTACAACACCGCAGACACCCACGCGGTCACCTGTAGGTGCGCGTAGGGTCAGGGTGGTATCCCCAAGATTTAAACTTTGCTGTAGAATACCGAGAGGTTCCTTGCCTGTTGAGGCTAGACACTCATTTCGATCTGCTTGGCGTAATCTTGGGGCAATGTACTCAACGTCTCCCACCGTGGTTGGTGTTAGAAGTTTATCCATTTACTCTTCTTGATCTAAGGTGCATTGAGCCTTCCCATTCTGCCGATAGGAACTGGCAGGGCAGGTGGCTGTTGCTTTCAATTGTAATTTTGATACGATCCGATTTTGACATAACAGGGAAACGGAAGTCTCCAGACGCAAGTGAAGTCGTGCCTAAGATAGACGCACCACCACCACCAATTGCTCGTCCAGTGTAGGAGTATGTAGCTCCCCCTCCGAATGAATCTAATTTAGGTTCAACCTTTACATCAAAGTCACCCGTATCCTGATAGCGTAGAAGCCACTGCTTGATTTGAAGCCTGCCCCCAGCAATCGACACGCGCCCACCGTTAGCTGTAGGTTCTTTAAGTGTTGGCTCAGAGAACTCATACTTCATGGTGTATCTCTCACCAATGTAAAACTCTGTAGAAGTCTTATCACCAGCTACTACCATGACACCTGCGGTGTGAGAAACTTGGCTAATGACTGTACCATGAGCTGACCCACGGGTAACGATTACAGGGGTATCTAAGGTGTAAGGGGTCGTGATGGTAGTTTGTTTGGCTACTGCATTATAAACTTTGGTTACACCAGTTTCATCTAGACGGAAATCTAAACGGGTGACGTACTCTTGGTTTGTATCGGAGCGACCTGCGTCGAACTGAATTTTTAATAAAACTGTCTTACCAGCTTTATTTCCTACCACATACAATGAACTCTCAATGAACTCGGCGCTGATGATGTTCATACCATCTAGCTTGTATTTAAACCAAGCTGATTGAAGCTTCTCGCGGCCAGCCCAGTGATACTTATAGATGTATAAGGTGCTAGCGTCTTCTGTAGTCAGACAGATTAATACGTTCTCTGCGGTGCTAGAGGCCATCTCATAGACGCCGTCCGGTACATACTTAGCTACGTGTGACGTAACATCCTGCGCATCTGATCGATCTGTATCATCTACAACATAGTATTCACGGACAGCGGTAAAGCCGCCTCGCTTTGCTGGGAAGTATACAACACTACCTGCTGTTGCTGGTCGTGCTGCTGTACTCGCTTCATACTCTGTTGTGGTGTTAATCGAGGTATTCTTTGGCGTGATGAAGTCAGCACCCTTCAGAATGAACTGTGTCTGGTCTGAGAAAAGTAGCAACTTACGGTCAAAGGCCACAGCATGTTTAAGTATCGAAACTTTGGTATTACTTGCGGCAATATCAATTGGATCGTTATCCAGTAGGGTACGTGCAGTTGTCGCAAAGAAGTCAAAGTATTCTGACGTTCTCGACATGATGACGTTCTCGCCTGATAGGAAACCTAAACGGTTCTGGAAGAAGAACGTGTCTGAGATTTTACCACCAATAAAGGAAGGGTTGGGAACAGAGGTTAAATCACCTACTGCGCGGTCGCCCCATTCTGCTTGCTCTAATGTGAAGCTGCCGTTGGATTGACGAATGAGGAGGTGCGGCATCGTTGCTGCATCAATCTCGTATTCGATGTTTGGTTCAATCCATTCGATCCATGTACCGTCACCAATTTTAGATTGGGTGCCGTTATCTGATACGAATTTAACGTAGTAATCATCAAAGTCGTTTGTCTGGTCACCTTGTATGTGAGCAATATAACCGTGTGGTGCTTTGTTTGGGAGTTCATCAAAGCGTTGTACTGTGCCTACAGTTGGCGAGAGACCTTCATCACCAAGACTATCGTAAGTGGCTAGGTCAAACGAAGCGTTACCTGTCTTTGTAATGACTACTGTAGAGCCATCAGCTCGTGCAGTGAAATTGGATTGTCCATTGATTGCTGAAGCCAATCTAGATGCGATATCATCTGTCCGCGTCTGTAGTTGGTCAGTTGAGCTTGTCGTGATGTTAGCGGCTACGCCACCATCTAGGTATACAGTGTAGCGTTGGTTGTAATCACCTTGTTTAACGGCAATCAAACCTGTGAATGGGTATAGTGGGGAGGTCGCGCTTGACATCGCTGCCGTCTTAGACGTGTTAACGATGAAGGTATAATCGGCCACTGTAACTGCGCGGAAGTCAGCGGCGGGTGTGGTACTATCAAGGTATGATGTGCCATCTGGGTATGTAACTGTTTTTGCTACACCGTTAAGGTCGTAGACAGCTACAGTATTTGCATCATCAATAAACACAAAGTAGCGTTCATTAACGTCTCGATTAATTAAGTGTGTGAACGTGCCTGTAGTCTCTGAATTTCTCATGAGAGCTACATGCTCTGCAGGCGGTCGTTTACTAAGGCCCTCAACCAAAGAGGGGAAGGCATTCTCCATCACCTCTGCCTGTGAAGACAGACGTAACGATGGGGACTGCTGTGAGATGCCTTGTACTAGGTTTGGAATAGCGGAACTAATTAAACCCATTATAGCACCTTACGATTGAAGCCACGGTTCATTACTCGAGATACTGAAAAGCTATCCATCATATTGTAATCAGCGGTATCGCCTTGGTATTCTTTGAGATCGATTAAAGCTTTTTGCTCATCTCGCGAGGTCATCTTATGGATAGTCTCTGAGTTTAGCAGGCGATCTGAAAAGATACGGGAAGCCCGAGTTGTAATATATTTCTTAGCGACATCTGGGAGCTGTAGGAAGTCTTGGAAATAGACGATGCTTACTTTGATTTTAGATGTAAATTCATAGCTACGCTTATCCAGATTAAACAGCTTACCCTCGCGGCGTACAATGTTGTAGTCCCTTGCATCGATACGTGCGGTATCTGCAGGAACGATGATTTCTTTAAAACCATCTGGGGAAAGCTCAACACCGTCTTCGGTATTAAAGTGCCACCCTTGAGCCTGAACCTCACGGCTAACTTCGTTCAGGACCTGCTTGGCAATAGAGACATCAGTCACTTGATTACCTGTAAGAGTGTTAACGGGTGCCTCACCGATTGTAGTAAGTAAGACGTTGACCGCTTCTAGCTCGGTCATGGACGTTGGTTTAGTCATGATGTCCTCATATGGAAAAAAAAGGGCTGACCCTATAAAAGAGCCAACCCAGATTAAATTTTAAGAAGTTTTAATTTCTACGGCACACTCAGGACGTAGGATACCGTGGCCCATTGCGTACTTAGCAGCCATCAACGTACCTTGGTACATGACTTCAAAGTCGCCAGATGTGCGCTCTACGGCTAGGTCCATCAACTTAACTGTACCGATTGCAGATTTCTGCATAACCAGTGCGGCTGTAGTTGAGAAGTTACCGGAGTAAGTGTTGTTCTCGCCAGATACTGCAGCTACGTTAGTTGTTGGCAGGTTGTTAGTCTTAACAATCTGAATACCAGCAACTTTAAGAACTGTACCTTCAGCGTATACACCAGCTCCACCCCAGTCACGATTGATGACGGAAGTCTCTTGGACCAAGTTGTAATACTGTGCAGGAGCTACAAGTGCCACACGCTCGTTCTCAGGCACATCTTTCTCGTCCAGAGCTTTTGCTGCGTCGAAGATAGCTGCAGCCAAAGCTGCGCCAGATGTCTTAGAAGTCGAGGAAACTAGAGCTGAACCGCCATTACCACCAGTTACGGTAGCTGCTGAACGTGCGCCCAATAGACCTACGCGCATTGTGCGTGTGTCAAATTCTTTAGCCAAGGCCATACCCAACAAGCGGCTGTACTCAGCGCGCACGTCATAATGATTTTTAGCCTCATCGATATTTGCAATAAATGTGTCAGCAATCAATACATCATCGATGTTGATAACGATTTCATTGTGAGCAATTTTCTGTGTACCCAACAAAGGTGTACCTACAGTGTGGTATGCAGCGTTAGCTTTACCTGTCACTGGGAAGGACGCTGACTTGCCGTTCGCGATTGTGCGAGAGACGTGCAGGTCTTTCATTACGTTTACTTCGTCAAAAGCGGTGAGAACTTCACCAGCGAAGACTTTTAGGAACAGAGCCGAAGCTGCTGCGTTATTTGCTGGGGTCGCCTTATTGACAACACCCAAGCGTGATGCGGTTACATTTGTCATTTTCTTTATCCTATGAAATTTTTATTTAGATTGAGAATGACTGTCGCTTACTACTTGTCAGGGTTGTCGGACGCATCCGGCCTAGTCGTTCATCGTTGATAGTCTCAGCCACCTAAAGAGGTGTGCTAGATGTTCTCGTGTCATAGGAATTGACGGGACGTGGTTGATACCCAGCGCCCCGCCAGAGGTAGTTACTTCTTCTTTGGTGGACGACCTACTTTTGTACCGTAAGTCCCTTTACCTTTAGGCATAATAATCTCCTTTAAAATACCGAAGAACGCCCCAGCTTTTCCTCTACATCTTTAGTATACGCAGAGTCCTTGCCGTATCGGGCGTCCTTCATTGCAGCTACAACTTCCGCTGTGCTACGGAACTCATCCTTGGATGGTGCCTGTGATTTTCCTGAGAGCAAGTTAGGCTCAGAGCCTTCCATAGCTTCTCGCTTAGACTGCAGCCATTCGACTGCCATCTTAGCATTATCAGTACCTGTCCCAACCATTTGGTTGTAGAGTTCAAGTTCATTGTTCTCGAGGCTACCTTTAGCCCATTCAGTTAACTCTTGATAACCGTCTTTACCGCCAGCGACTTCCATCACTGCATCTGCATCTGCTGTCTGAGCGGATTGCATACCCTTGATATAGGTTTCCACCATCTCTTTGGGGTAACCCATAGTCTCAAGTTCTGCGTAGCTTTCCTCGCCTAACTCACCAGAGCTAGAAAATTCCTCAGAGAACTTATCGAAACTTGGTGGGTCACTTTTAGGTGCCTCAGTTTCAGGAGCAGCTTCATCGGCTGGACCTGATAGTTTCTTCTCAAGTTCACTGTAGGATTTTGCTAGGTCTTCGGGAGAGCTAAACTTTTCAGGCAACCATTCAGGACGTTCAGATTGGTTATCCTCCGCAACAGGTGCTTCTGGGCCAGTATCGTCTTCTGTGATTGTGATGCTTTCTGCCATGTTCTAGTAATCGATCCGTGTAATTTTGGATACGCCTTTAGATACGGCAGGTGCAGCCAGTGGTTTCTTTTCAGGTGTGGGTGCAGGTGTAGCTTCTTCAGCTTTATCCTGCGTCACTGCCTTGTTGTCTTTGGCTTTCAACATAAGAGTTTCCTAATGCTTTAGCGCCTTCTTGAACGGCTGACGGGCCAGCTTGCATCATCATCTGTTGCTGCTGTGCCTGTTGCTGTTCTTGGGCGATTTGTTCTTGTGATTTAATCAAGCCTTCAGTCTCGATACCGAGAGCTGTGGCACGACGTTTGATGTAATCCTGTAGATTGACGTACTGCTGTAGAACCTCTGGTCCTAGAGCTTGCGTCATACCCTGAATAAACATGTCCAACTTGCGTAGGTCGTGACCGCGTCCGAGGGCTTCCATACCTGTGACGATTGTAGGTTTAACTACATCGTCTGGTAATTTAGGCAGCTTCTTCGATTTGGTCAGAACCTCAATCTTACGGTTAACGTAAGGCAACTGAAATTCCTGCGACAAGATAGAGTAGATACCGGATAGGGTATCTTCTAGCTCACCTGCGAGGTAACGAATTTCCTCTGCAGTAACTCGTTCACCGTTACGTTGTACTGATGATTGCAACATGAACTGTTGTGACAAGCGTTCCTCGATACCCTGCATAGCCTGATAGGCTACTCGGAAGTCGTTGAACTTATCCATCTGTAGAACTGATACATCATTCCGGTTGCCCTCGATGATTGCAGTGTTCTCAGCCTGTGCAATTGTACGCATACGTGTAGTGCCGTTTGGGTTCACCATAAAGAGAACCTTGGCAGCGGCTGCAGCGCCTTCGACAATTGCTTGGGATAGACCCTCAAGGGACCGAAGGTCACCTAGAAGTTCTTCTACAAACCCACGACCATAGTCCTCACCGTCGATGCGGGAGAAACGAAGGGGCAGGAAGGGGACATTGTTCTTTTTGTATTTGCCTTTAGAGCCAGTGATGACTGACCCTTTGACTTCTTGGTATACGTTAAAGAACTCGTTCTTACGCTCGATGTGAGTGTAGACTTCAACAGTCTTTTCATCACCTTCGAGTTTACCAGAGATGTTAGCAGCGGTCGCTTTATCTAGAGCGTTAGGTGAGACATGCTCAACAGTAACAACTTCTAGAACTTCACCATTAGGTGCGCGAGATACGACATAACTGTCTAGGTGGATTACTCGTGTCTTCTCAGGGCCAATGTGCAATAGCACGTTGCCGCCTACGATAAGATGTTTCAGTGCTTCGTGTACCGCAACTCGGTCGCCAGATGTTTCAATCTCCGACATAACTGCCCGCTCATACTCACCCAGTTGCTGTTCAATCTGGGTTCGCGCTGCTTCATCTTCGGCCAAATCCTTTAAGGTGTAAGGCTCAACCATGAAACGGAAGAAGGGGGAGTTAGGTGGCATCAGAGCAAGAGAGAGTTTCGATGCTAGGTTATTCACCCCACGCGCACCGATGCCCTGAAACGGAGTATATAAATCACTCGTTTCGTTATGGGCATCTTGCGGTATCAGGGAGGGAATTGTTAGCAACGAGCAGTCTCTTGCTCGATCTAGATAAGATTGACGCGACTGTTCGAGTTGGTGGTAACGCGCTTCAGCGGTTCCCATACTCATTCAGTTTCTCACTTAGTAATCTGAAGACCAGCGCCCTTACCGAGATTGCTCACGGTAGGATCGAGATCGACTTTAAGTTGTGATGTACCCGAGGCTTTACCTTGGATTGCACCTTTCTCTGCTGCCATCCCACTCTCGGGATTGCTCGGGTCATACATATTTGTCATGACCGGATTAACCGCTGCAGGGGCTGCAGGGGGTGGGGCTGGTGTAGGTGCTGCTGGCGAACCGCCTCCAATACACATAATCTATTCTCCTAGTTTTGAAGCTTGTTGTTCTTCGTAAAGTGTTTGCATGAAATCTACGACCGAACGCTGTCCACCTCGCCACATCAGCATATCATGCTGCTCAAGATATTGAGGTGCCATAACTGGGAAACGTGTATTCAGTTCATTTAGTAGTTCGTTAGATATATAAGGGAACATTGATCTAATCCTCTATGGTGCAACCTAATCAAATGCTCGTGTCCATGCGGCACAGATGCCAGAACGAACAACGTCATCATGAGTAAAGTTACAGTGGGCTGCAGGGATGTCGTGTTTATGTAGTAGGTCGATAGCAATCTTCAGGCCTGAAGTTCCCTGAAGGTCATGCTGCGAGATATCGCCGTTGATGACGACCTTAGTTTCCTCACCAATTCGAGTGAGAAACATCTTCATCTCATGGGCGGTGAGGTTCTGACCCTCATCTAAGATGACGAAAGCATTATTAAAAGAACGACCACGCATAACTTCGAATGGGACAATCTCGATGTCACCTCGCTTGATTGCTAGCTCGTACTTACCTTTACCCAGCCGAGCAATTAGCACTTCCGTTAGTGGGTAGACCCAAGGTGCAATCTTATCTTCGATAGTACCGGAGAAGAACCCCAGCGATTTACCAGCAGGAATGTTTGGACGTGTTAAGATAATCTTACGGACACGCTTTTGTGCATACATATCTGCGGCAATAGCTGCAGCAATAAAGGTTTTACCAGTACCTGCAGGTCCTGTGACGAAGACCTGTGAATACTGTTTAATGCAGTTGATATAGTTATCTTGAGCTACGTTCATAGGTAGGAGGGCTTGGACGCGCGGAGTTACCACGCGCCCTTGCTCTTCGACCTTACGTTGATAGGCAGACTTCTTAGTCTTATCTCTTTTGCTTATCGTGTTCTTGGCCATTGTTGTTCCTTAACGGATTGGGCAGGCACCAGTGGCGCATTCATCGTCGGTCAACTCATCGAAAGAGTTGGCATTCTCGATATCTACTGGTGACAATTTTGAAACGTATTCATCATATACTTCTTGAGACACGACATCTTGAGGCAGGTAGGCATAGCCCAAGTCTGCCGCAGTCTTTGTCGGGTCATTACGATAAATGAATGACACACCTACATAGAGGTCCCAGTTGTTCATGATCCATTCAATGATGGCTGGTACTTCGTCAGGTGAGTAGCTGATTGTTACTGAGCAATTATGATCGACGTAGTGTTTCATCATAAGACCGTAGCGGTCCAACTGTTGCACAGCGGTTTCGAGGTTCACGAACTTACCATCCACCTCGTCAAACTTCACATCGTCATAGGCTACCGGAAAGGTAATCAAGACGCTGTCAGGTTCGAAAGGTTTCTCGATGACTGTGTAGTTAGCTGCAGTCATGATAGGTACGATTGGATCGTGCTTGGAGAAGGTCACGTTATTGAAGAGGTACTTACCAAGTGGCTTGTGGACTCCCTCCGTAGTCGACATGATCTTTGACAGGGTTCCACTTGGCTTGATAGTTGTAACAAGCTTCGCCCGTGGTAGCCCCAGATCATCTGCAATATCGTTAGCACCCTGACGGGCAGAGGCTGCGATATTCTCCAACATCGATGGTACGTTGTTATATAGATAACCTTGGTGGTCCATCCACTTCACGATGCCTGTAGCGCCTACGCCGCATAAACGGAGGAACTCATTCAACTCGTGCCATGAACGCTGCAAGATACCATCATCTAAGTTTACACAAGTCTGGCGGTAGTTTGCTCGGGCTGCTAGGTACACAGCTTTCGTCAAACCCTCGAAGTCATCTAGGTATTTACCCCAATCTACCTCAACTAGGTTACAGAAACTCTTGTTTCCTAACAGAATTTCTGCGCACGGATTAACTCCCTTGAAGTGTGGGGCACGTTTCAAAGCAGCTTCAGCATTGATAAAGCCCGGCTCGGAGCCACCAGCTTCTAACATTCTCTCGAAGATGTAAGATAGTTCCCACTTGGTAGGCTTCTTATAGAACATCAAGGAGTTGTTAGATTGCTGACGGTGTGCGTTATCATGCAGCCAGAAATCTTTCTTAGCTGTAATGAAGTCATCAATCTCAGGGTCATCGACAGGCATCACTGCAATCTCTGCAGATCGACGTGAGGATAGTGTAGTACCCATATGGTTAAGTAGATCGAGGATATCCATGCGTGTTAGCAGTTCGCCGGAACGCTTGTTCATGATGTCGCAGATGCGGCTCAACGCAATGTGGAGCGTGTCATCACCAGATGAAATCCAGCCGTAACCTTTCAGGCGTGTACCTGCTGGGCGGATTTCACGGTAGTCTAGGATGAGACGATCTACAGGGTCCTTGAGTGCCATGATTTTACCCAAGGCCTTTGCCCAAGCTTTAGCACTATCGCCAATCGAGATACGATAGATGCGGTAGCCTTCTTCAGTGACTGTACTCTCGGTCACGTTCTCTTCACGACCTTTATTGGAACGCTCTGAACGCCATACTTCAATCTCTGTCTCACGAGCGAAGCCATTCAGCGTACCCACTACAGGCTCGAAGCCTACGCCACAGCCTTGCAGCAACAACCAGAACGCATCAACTACGTCATGGACTGTCTCGATACGCCCGAAGCTACAGTTAAACTGCGAAGCCTCATGCTTCTTAGCTACGTCCGTACCACCGAGCCACAGTGTGCGACCTGATGTTGTAGCCTTACGAGAGAGCATCAACTCGCGGAACTCTTCCAGCTCACCAACTTCTCCTTGGTTAAGCTTCTCACCTTTTGAGCGTTCCCATAGCCATTGCTGGTGGGTGATTACTCTGCCCACTGTCTCCGGCCATGTTTCAAATACAGTGCCTTCATCATTGAGAGGGCGGTTGTAGGTCCGGCGTGTTACCACCTGCGCCCGTACATCATTAGTCATCTGTTATCACCATTACCTTTAAGCGTACCCCGAGCTTTTCGGGACGCTAGTTTATCTAGATTGTTCTGGGCTAAGTCTGAGAGCTTGCGGTTATGTTGCCGCGCAAACTCACTGATGAACCAAAGGCAATCGCCCAGCTCATCGAGGATATCTTCCCGTGGATATGTACCGTCTTTGCGATACCACTTGGCTAGCTTACCTGTTAACTCACCCACCTCTGAGGCGAGGCCCAAGCTGAGATACTCGAGAGCTTTATCCTTTGGGTAGACTGCGGTCGTAGCCGCTAGGTCTTGGTAATCGTTTAGCTTTGTTACAGTGGCCATTATGTTCGTCCTAAATATGCTTGAAGATTTTCATAGCCACCGACAAGCGCCCCATCGGGTCGAAAGATTTGTGGTACAGTTGTGAGGTTTGCCATACCCATCAGGGTTTTATGGACAGGGGCGTCTGCGAGAGGGATACCCTCCCAATCAAGTCCAGCATCATCGAGGAGCTGCGCAGCTTTCAGACAATACTTGCAGTTCTTTTGGGTAATGATGGTGAACTTCATAGTATGCTCTCCCCCTTGAGTTGGTGGATGCGCATCTCGCAGTAGCGAATGACCTTACCTAGATCGGTAATCTCACTCTCCCGTCCGTCCATGCCTTCATAGAGTTTGCTGCCAGCACGTAGGGAATACTTAACGATGTTACCAATATGGAAAGGTAGGTCATTACGCATAATGAACTCGATAGGCTCAATGGCATACTGAGTGTAATGAGCTGGTCTGTTTATAATGTCGGGGGTGTCCATAGAACTACCTTTCCTGTGTTGAAGTCGAACTCGGTATTGCGACAGATGCGGGCAACCCGCGCCTGCACGAGTGCGACGTTTTCTGAGAGTTTCTTTTTGGCGTAAGCTTCAACCACTGCGGCCCACATCTCGGTGGTATTGACACAACCCTCGAGAATTTTTTCTGCTGTTTTGGGACCGCACCCAGCTAGGCCTGTATATCCATCCACTACATCCCCAGTTAAAGCTTGGGTCATATGAAAGTAATCAGCTTCAAGCTCAGTGATAGTTCGTGCCGCTTCATCTTTAGCAGGGTTGAAGAGCTGACACGGAATTGTTGCAAGGTCTTTATCCTCACTGACAATCACGCAGTCTGGCTCATTGGTAGCTGTGATGCCGAGGAGGTCATCAGCTTCCATACCCGCAACCATGACAGCATCCATCTCTTCAACCATGTACTTACGGAGAGGTGAAAGTGTCAGAGGCTTGCGAGTATTCTTCCGGTTACTTTTGTAGGACGGGAGGATATCTTTACGCCAGTTAACCGGATCGGTGATGAAGAGTTTGAACTCCCCATGACCAAGTGCATCCGTCACCCTCTCGAGGTACTTATGGATGTAGTCGATACCCTCGCTCTCATGGGCGTGAAGGGTCCATAGGCCATCGCCCCAATCGATAGGACGCTCGGTACTGACTCCAGCTTTGAACGCTACAATGTCTGCATCGATGAGGAACTTCATTGCATCTTGCCCCCAGAAAAGGCCATCACGATACCTCGTTCCCCATCATCGTCATCTTGAGGAGCCATCATGGTTAGGCAGATAAGGGCAGCATCATGTACGATGTTCTGCACCCCCTTATCGGCAGTCTTGTCATGTACTTCTGCAAGCTTTGCTATGCACTGAGACATGGTAGTTAATACTACTAGATCAATGTTCTCATCCATCGGTGAGGGCCTCCCATGATTGTGGAAATAGTGAGGACATCTGTTCGCCTAGAAGGTCGGCAAAATCTTGTGTCTCTCGTTGAGTGTCGGACTTGATGCGAAGGTTGTAGACCCGCGACCAGAACAGGAGAGAGCCTGTCCATACCCACTCGGTCATTGTGCTTTGAGGTAGGATGGCCCGAGCTTGTTCAGCACAGATGCCGAGGGCTATCATCTTGTTATATGTAGCAATCGCATCAATGCAGATGTCGTGGTATTCTTCGAGGAACTCTTCGCTACGTCGATGTGCGTCAGGCGATGAGCCTTGCTTCACGTCCTCTGCAGCACCCCGAAAGAACTTAGGCTTCCAGTAAGCTGGCGGGGTCTTGATATATCGACGGCTCTCTTCGTTCCATGTACCACCCACTTGGTGTTTTGCCAGTTGTCGGCTTACGAAGATTGGTGCGCTGCACCGGAAGGTAGCCTGTGGGTGAGAGAAGGGATGGTAGTGCTGCTCTCTGGCTAGGAAGTTTATCAAGCCATTGTTACGGGCCTCACTGTAACCGTCAGCCTGTTTAGAAAACGATACGCGGGCTGCATCAGCAACCAGATCGTCTGAACCCATATGGGTCATGTAAGATACATCAGTCATTAGTAGTCCTTAACGGTTAGATTTTAATAAACTTAGGGATGTTGAAGGTGTGAACTTCACGATGACAATTGGCACAGAGGAGGTGACACTTATCGACTTCTGTTATTAGGTTGGTCCATGACCTCTGCATGTTAGATTGGGAGACCCCAAACCTTTTGAGCGTGTCATCGTAATGATGGAATTCAAATACATTGGGGTGGTATTCTTCATCACATCGTTCGCACCGACCGCCCTTATAGGCGACCAGTTCTCGTTTTCGTTGGCGGACCATTTCTCGGACATAGATCGAGTTAGGATTTTTAGTGAGTGTCCGCCCAATTTGAACCGACCTTGTACTCGCCTGTGATTGGACACCGGAACTTGAAGTGGTCTCCAGCGAGTTGAAAAGATTTAACTGCTTCTCTTCCAACGTCATCAGCTATCTCCTTTCTAGCGATGAGCTGCACCTCGTCATGGACGTGAGCAACTTGGGCATAGTCTTCGCCCCACTTGTAACCTTTAGCGGTTAGATTTTGGTAAAGTATTACTGTGGCTTGCTTGGCTAGCAGCGCACCAGCACCCTGTAGTAAGGTATTGAGTGCCGCATGGGGTGAACGAACCGGAAGTATTCTTCCATCTAGTCCAGCTAAGTGATTGTTCTTTTCAACTGCAGCACCGACAGCATCCCGTAGTTGCTTGAGAGCAGGGGTTGCCTTCATGAATTTGTTGATAAGCTTACGCCCTTCCTTCTCGGAACCATCAACGATGGAACCAATCTTGGCAGGACCTGCGCCATACAGAAATCCATAAATGAATGTCTTTGCTGAGTTCCTAGTAGGTAGACCAGCAGCCTTCTGGTTAACCGAATGTATATCCCCGTTAAGGACGACATCCACGTAGGCAGCGTCATCGTACTTAGCCATGAAGTGTGCCAAGCATCTCAATTCTAGGCCGGATAAATCTGCGCCCACAAGATCATAGCCAGTTGGTGCATGGAATAAGGCTCGGCAATCTGTACCGAACGGCGCACCGACACTGGGTGTTTGTGCAATGTTAGGTCTGTTGTGGGTGCAGCGTCCTGTTGCAGCACCGTTGGTATTGACCTGTCCATGTATGCGTCCACCCTTAACCATCTTTAGCCATGCGTTCTTGCCGACAGCTAATTGACCCAGCCGCTTATCTAACATGAGATACTCACGGAGGAGGGAAGCTTCAGGGTAATCTAAGCCAGCGAGAACTGTCTCATCTACCTTGGGCTTACCGTTATCTGTGTGAACAAGAGGCAACCAGCCGTGAACAGTGGTCAGCCTGTTAGCAATGTGGTCACGACTTGCAGGATTGAATACAACTTCCTTAACCTTATAGGTCAGCTCACCCTTAACGTACCCTCGTGATTTGTTATTCACTCTAGGTGTAAAGGGTTCACGTATTTCCCAAGGCTCGAAAGCTTCCTGCAGTTGCACACCGATCTCTGCCTGTCTCCGCTGTAGTTTAGCCAGCAGCTCATTAGCTTTCACCTCATCGAAGTGGAAACCGTGAGCCTCTTGCATACGGATAACATGAGCAAAGTCATGCTCGAGCTTGATACTTTCTGGCGAAGGCTTCTTACTCATGATGAACTTGTAGAACTTCAGGTTCGTGTAACAGTCTTGGACGCAATATGTCTGCATGTCCTCGGACCATTCTGCCCAGCCACCATCATACTCAATCTTATTCTCACCAATACGGTAGCCCCAAGCTTTAAGGCCGTGACTACCAATCAGATTACGTGGGTGGTCCTTGCCCTGTGGTTTCTTAATGTAGGCAAAGTCGTTGTTCTTTAGATCAGACCAGATCAAGCGGGACATAATCAACGTGTCATGTATCACACCATGATACTCAAATCCGAACAGCTTATACAAAGCGGGCAGGTCGAAGCCCTGAATATTATGACCCACCAAAAGCTCTGCATTCTCGAGGTATGACAAACCATCTGCAATGGAGATGTAACCCTCTTGGTCAGCACAGCTAACCTCTTCCTCAGTGTCCATATCAATTAACACAAGCGAATGTATCGCATCAAGTTCATCGAGTAGTCCGTTGGTTTCGATATCAAATAGTATACGTTTCATATGCTGTCCCTCTCGACTAGCTTGTTAAAAGTCTGGTGACCCATCGTCACCTGCAAACACTTCAGGTTCTTGAACCTCAAACATTCTTCCGGTCTCTTGATTGTAGTGGATGTAACAGCCCAAACCCGTCTCGCCGCTGTATCTATTTTTTAAGCAACGGATCGTGGATACGTTTGGATTGTCACCTTGCTGGTCCCTCTCGATACCGAGGACCATGTCACTGAGCTGGGCGATAGAAGCCGAGCCTCGCAGTGCGTTAAGGGAAGTCTGTAGTCCTTCTTCCCAACCCCTGTCACCTGATGGGCGACGAAGGTGTGAGACTAGGATTAGACCAATGCCAGTTTCCTCTACTAAGGAACGCAGCAATGTCATTATTCGATCTATGGCCTGTCTTTCGTCCCCCTCCTCTTGGGAACTAACCACGATTGATAGGTGGTCTAATATTACCCAGCCGACATGGCAGGATTTTGCTAGATACCTGACACGGTTAAGGAGGTTGTCCGTACTCATGCTACCGAAGTGGTCATACAGATACGTGCGTCCATTACCGACTGTAGCATTGAACGCAGCCCGCATTTCCTCTTCGGGTACAGGTTCACTATCGATATGCAGTGGCCTGTTGAGCGCCATGCCCACTATCGAACGTGCAGTATGACGGACGTTCTCTTCGAGAGCGATGTAGCCGTAGCTCTCACCAGCCTCTGACAAGTGATAGGCTATCTCTCGACAGACCTGAGACTTACCAACACCTGAACCAGCCGTGATTGTGACTAGCTCGCCCCTGCGCATACCTCGGGTCTTTGCGTTCAGACCTTCGAATGGGTAGGGGATAGATGGGGTGTTATCGACTTCAGCGACTAGGTCCCAAAGGTCCTCGCCAGCTACGATACCATCTGGTCGATAGACTTTAGCTTCCCACATGGCATCGATAAGTTCTTTAGCCTTACCAGCCACGAGCATCTCGTTAGCATCTTTAAGCTCAAGGGTTGCGATGTGTGCCTTGGCGGGTGTCAGTAGCTGGGCTACCTCCATCGCACCTTGGCGACCAGCTTCGTCGTTGTCGAACATCAGCACGACCTTGTCGAAACTCTCAACAAACATCAGCTCACGTTCGATGCAACGCTTGGCCCCAGCACTGCCTGAGTTAATAGATACTACTGGAAACTTATTGCCTTGCACTTGTGACATAGAGAGTGCGTCTATCTCACCCTCCACAATGATGAGCATACGCCCACCTTCACGCCATAAATGCTGGCCGAATAGGCCCGCAGCTTTAGCATCACCGAGAAACTTGAAAGACTTGTCAGCCCCTCTGACTTTCTGAGCAACTACAGTACCGTTCTTATCTCTGTAGTTAGCAATCTGAACAGGCTTGCCGCTCATCTCACCGACTGTGTAGCCAAACTTTTTACAGGTAGCTTCAGTAATCTTGCGCTTCACTAGGGATGTGGCTGTGCCGAAAGGCAGAAGGCCTGAAGATAGTTTAGACTGAACAAATTCTGTCTGCATAGTAGAGCCTACCTTCTTATAGTTGTTGCATGAGAAACAGTATGACCCACCATCTGAGTAGACCGCCCGAGCATCGGACGATCCACAAGCATCACAGCTATCGTGGTGGAGGAGTTCACTGTCGTTGGAGTTTGTATTCTGCATACTTAGCTCCGTTCGGTGCTGTCTTCATCTGCATTACAATTGGAGTTCCTGCATTACGAAGGCGGTTAACGACTGCAGCCAAGCGCCAGATACTGTAGTTACTCTGAGCCTCGAGTGCTGAGATAGTTCCGTATTGTTTAAGGTGTGTTGAGACTGTATTTGCTTGTGACATAGTAAGCTTCTCCTAGTTGTCAGGGTTAGTCTTCGGGTTGATCGGGAAACAGCCCTCCCCATAAGAGGATGAGGGCCTGTAGTGGCCAGACACATGAGCTGATTATCAATGAGATAACTGGTACTCGCTCGTCGCTGTCGTCCACGATTAGCTCGGCCATAAGTACAGCGCCGAGTAGGTAGAGAATGATGGCCATTGGGTGTCCTTAAATACAAAAGGCCCCGCCGAAGCGGAGCCAAAATTTTTGTGAGCTAATGGTGCAACCTTATTAGAGGACAGACTTCACTTCGCCTGTCTCATACCAATGTGCTGCATCAAAGTTAGGACACGTCTTGCCCTTATCGAAGTCGGTATGTCCTGCAACCACAGCTTCTGGGTAGTGGTTATGACGCCAATCATCGATGAGTCCTTTCAAGGATGTCATCTGTGCATCAGAGTAGTTAACGGCTGGGCCAGTTTTATCTGCATTCATACCACCTATTAGGCAAATGCCTTTAGACTTGGCGTTCATGCCGCGAACGTGTGCGCCTTGCTTATAAAGAGGGCGACCGTTTTCTACAGTACCATCGCGGCGGATGACTGCATGATATCCAATTCCCATCCACCCTTTCTCACGGTGCCATCGGTCGATTTCATCTCGGCCAATGTCCATGTTCGGCGGTGTATAGGCGCAATGGACTATGATGTGTGTAATGTTACTCATTTAGCCATTCCTTTGGCACAAGTTTATCGGCGTAGAGATAGCCGTGTTTCTCACACCACATTGCGTATGTAGTGCGGCTGGTTTTAGAGATAGTTTGGCGGCTGTTCGAGAATACAAATCTAATATCAAGCTCGGGATGTTGAGCCTTGACCAGTAAATGTTTCTGTCTATCCGCAGTGACGAACCTACCCTTGCTTTCACAAATGATAAGCTTGCCGGAACGTGAGGTGACGTAGAAATCTGGGGTGTATTTTGCGGTTCGGGAGGGGACCACAAATGAGATAGAGTTCTGCTCATACTCATACTGAATGCCGTGCCGATCTAATTCAGCGGCAACCTTCTCCTCGAGACCGGACCGCCACCCGTTTTTCAGGGCAGCGGCACGTACTTTAGAAGTCTGCAAGGTCATCAACACCTGAAGCTACGTCGAAGCTATCAGCAACAAAGCCGTCCTCTTTATCGAACATGGCCAGAGCATCAGCATCACCACCGAAACCTGCAGCAAGCTGGATAATCTGTACGCCTGTAGGACGTAGAGATACGCCCACTTTCTTTGATGATGGCATGGCGTAACAGAAGGGCACACCAGCTACACGGATTGTCGAGCCTCCGGTTACTTCAGTCTTTGTTGGAGCCTTGTTGCTGTCGTAAACGGGCACGCTCATATCGCGAGTGCCACCATTGCGCAGTTTAATCTTGGCGTTCTGTTTGAACTTGAAAAGGACGAAGCCTGTTACGTCTCCGTTGTCATCCTCCTCAGTTTCATACACAGGGGCTACATCATAGCGGCCAACCTTCGGCTCAGTTCTTGCTTGGTCTTTTTGAAAGGCATCGCGCAGACCTTCAAGTTGTTTGATTAGGTCGTGGCTCTCAGCAACGGGTAAGCGGAGCTTAACTGAATACTCACCATCTACATTAAATTTTGTATCGGGTGTGTTGAGCTTGGGCCAGACTGCTGTGCCTTTGGGTGTTACGAATTTAGTCATGTAGGGTATCCTTAAACGTGTTGGTATTTTTGAATGTCGATGCCCGCTTCCAGAAGTCGGGACTGAAGGTCTACCGGCAGCGGTGCGCTGTATTTCCGGTAGTATTCAGCAAGCATCACGAGGTGTTCTGCTGACATTTTGCTCCTTTCGATTTTGTGAGAGCTATGGTGCAACCTAATCGTTAACGGCTAGTTAGCTAAAGAAGAACTCGGAATGTAGGACCTGTGTAATATCGAGAGTTCCCTTGGCTGGCAGTGGGGGTAGGGTGGTTCCAAGTGAAGCTTCGCATTCATCTTTAAAAGACTGTAGTGGGTTGTTCTCGTGATACATCCATAAGAATGTTTCGCGGGTACATGCCCCCAGCATCTCGATGTCGGATGCGTGACAGCCGAAGCTATCATGTATCATTGCGAAGTGAGTGACACCGTTGTCTGCTGCTAGGTTAACAGTCATACGCAGGTGGCAGCTATCGTTTGCATGGGTGTGGTTAGGAGATACACCATTGCCCTGACGACGACGATCCAGCTTGTTCTTGTTGGCCTCTTGAACCGTTAGGTAAACTAGCTTGTCGCCAAACTTAGTCTTCAATCTACGCTTGGTCATGTCAGGATAGGACTGCATCACAGGCAGACCGTCTAGAGTGGTCCACATGATAGGTAGGTTCTGCTTTGCAAGTTCTCTAGCGCAGTCTTGCAGCCAATCCATTGCAGTCTTAGCAGCGATGACAGTTTCGTTAATCGATGACCATACGTGTTGAGCGAGATACACTGACGCCTCAAATTCACGTTCATGCAGAGGTGATACATATGCCATATCTTCTTCACGACGATTTAGATCGGTATCTGAGAGATACTCTTGGATGAAAGACCGTGCTGAGAACAACGTGGAGCCATAGACCCGTGTCATCGTGCAGCGTTTGGCCGTTTTGCGTGTCATCCCGTACTTGAGCCAGCCTGCAGCTAACTCGGAGGTGACATGCTTCCCTAAAACCAACTCATCACTGTTCAGATCGAGCTTCACTTTCTCAATCGTCCTATCAATGACAGTTTGGTAGATATCTGCAGGCCTAGCAGATGGTGTGAGGTTAACCTGTTTACCACCAACCTCATCCAGCAGCGCAGCCGATAGATGCTGCAGACCATTGCAGGCCCCATCCTTTGCAATCGGGATGTATGACACATGGTCATAGCCGTTGTTGTTGTAGCCAACCCATTCCTCACAGAATGCTAAGAACGACCAAGGATCGTCAGCTTCTTTAGCCCACCATAGGTCAGCCATAGGATCGGTGCCTGCCTGCAGGATACGATCTTGGTTTTCTACTACCCAATCAACACGCTCTTGCATCGACGCTTTGTCATAGCCGTAGGTATTGGCTCCATGAATAGCTAGCTCACAGGCAGCTTCGTTGGTGCCCAGTGGCTTGCCATCAGCAAACTTCAGGAGACCTTTAGCCAAGCTGTTACCCTGTGGTGTTAGGTAGGAGCTGGCAGGATACAAACGCCCTCTAAAATCTGCAGTATGTGGGAAATATATGGCGTTGTAGACTGAGAACTGCTTGGCCATGACCTGAATGCGGGTCATCATCAAACGCTTGGATTGCAGGCGAAGGTTCTCTTCATACACCTTAGTTGAACGCTGCTTCCATAGTTTGAAATCAGCAAGCTGCTTCTCGGTCAGGTCCTCTTTCTTTAGGCCCTCTGGGATTACTCGAGGTGGCAGCGGCTCATTTTCAGGGGATGTTAGGCCACCTACAGCAACACCATTCTCATCTAGCATATCGACGACAACCATCACGAAGGTGTTGATCTGCCAAGGTGTGCGCTGGATGTGGTTGATAGCTTTGTAAACAGGGGCCATCTGTTCTGGCAGGCCTTTAAGTTCCTCGAGATAGTTTCTGTTTGAGGTTTTGATAAGCGTCAGCGTTGGTGTGTGGTGTGTGAGATACCCCCCTCCGCGTGGTCCCGTCCAATCTTCGGGTGGAACTACCATCGGCAGGTAAACAGGTGACAGCATCTCTGCTACGTCCCTGTTCTTGGCTAGAAACTCATTCACCGCAGCCGTGGCTACAACTAATTTTTCTGTGCGGTTCTTGGCGTAGCTGCGAGTAACTATATCAGCGAAGCCTGTAGTGGTGGTGAAGATGTGTAATAATTTCATACCAAGGTGGATGCGGGCATCATCACCCCAGTTGGCCCATTCTTCACAGTAGCGATTGTAAGCAGCCACAAGGTTCTGACGCTTACGCAGGCGGGTCGTATCAATCTCAGTCAGTAGCTTCTTAAACAACCAAGGATGCTGCTCCTCAAATGAGGTGTAGCGCAGTTCATCCTCGAGCTGCTTGCCTATGTTGTTGGCCACAGTTTGAAGCTTGTTGCTCTGGCCAGTAATCTTATCAATCACAACCTTGGCGGTGAAGAATGCAATCACGTTAGGGTCAAGCAATTTCATAAACTTTACGGCGCTGCTTTTCTTACCAGCCTTACCGCTTTCAGCTTCTTCAATAGCTTCAATGATTCCCTCGGCCATAGGCTCGATGGCCCGCTTCATCAGGGGGGAGCCGTAGTAGGTAGAACTTTCATTACCTTTTTGCTGGTTCTCAGAGAGCATGGAGTTGAAGCGTTGCTTCGTCAGTGTCCGTGCCTCTTTTTCTAATGTTTCTTGGGTAGCGTACAGATCGATTGTCATTCTGTGTGTTCCTTTAGGTATCTGAAGGGGGGCTTGAGAAAGCTATGGTGCAACCAAATCCAAGCCCTTGATTTGATTGGATTACTCCAACGATGGTGCAGTGGTGTAATTTGTGGTGCAGCGGTGTCATCTTTCGTGCCGTTAACGGTTGAAAAATGGACGTGCGAAAGCCAACGCTTAAAGGCCCTTACAAGGCATAAAAATAAGGCCTTTACGAGGTTTAAACTATTAATAACTGTACTAGGATTAGTGCAGGTTACTGTTAACGGCTTGAAGATAGGAGCGTAGTGCATTGTAATACCGTCATAATTTATTCTACATGGTGCAACCTTACACCAAGAACGTACCCAAAGCGTACCAATTTGGCGGCGCTTCGGGGTGTCGTTTATATACCTGTTGCCAAGGTGTCGAGCGCGTCTGCAGCGTCATCCAGTTTGCTAGGAATGAAGTGTGCATACCGCTGCGTCTGCTCGATGGATTTGTGACCGAGCCACGCCATTGCAGTGCGGATATCTACACCAGCACCGAGCAGGCGGGTGGCGCAGGTATGTCGCAGGCAATGAATGACAAACTGCTTGTCATCATCGAGACCTATAGCCTCCCGCATCTCCCACCAGACCCTGTAAAACTTCTTCTCAGAGATACGGCGAAACACTAGGGCATCATGCTGATTAGATTGACGCTCAAGGCTCTCTAAGACCCCCCTGACGCGGGCTGTCATCTTCACTGTGCGTGGGGTGTTCGTCTTGCTTTTCCATACCGTGATGCGTCCCGTTTTAAAGTCCAGATCGTTGAAGCGCAGGCGAAAACCTTCGGACTTTCGGAAGCCAGTATCGATGAAGAACTTGACCATGTTTCCGAAGTCTTCACGGCCAGTGCGGTCATACCAATCGAGCATCTGAGTTTCCTCGAGGTCCGATACAAACCTGACGCGCCCCTTTGTTAACTTGCGCCCCTGCATACGTGTCGGAGGGATACGTTTTCGGCCCCGCTTGTGTGCGTGTAGCTGCATCTGGTGCAGTAGGGTGCCCAGATAATTCACGACACTTGCTGAATACTTCCTATCAACAGTTAGAACGTCGAAGAACTCAGATTGAGATGCGATTGATATATCATCCAAGCTGGCAAGCGGGCCAAAGTGATCGAATATCATGCGTCCATACCAATTAAATTTCTTGGGGTTGGCAGTGCTATGCGGTGATGATGCAACGCGATAATCTACATAATGTTCCCAAGCTGTTGTCAGGTCCCAAGTTTTCTTCTCGGTGGCTGTGATATCATACAGCCCGAGCTTGAGCTGTGCAGCAGTCGCTTCAGCTTCCTCTAGGTTCTTGCAGGTGGCCGTGCGGCGCTTCCCTGCAACCGTGACAGACACGCGAAACTTCCCGCTTCGTTCGGTGATACCTTTGGGCAATTTACTCGTCATTTTCCATAATCTCCCGTACTTTATTGGCCAGTGTGCGGCCTTTTGCTGTTACTTCAACGATCCGCTGTCGTTCGTCTTGCGGGTCTGTAGTTATTCTGAGCCATTTTAAGCCCTCTTCCCTGAGATATGATCGATCAGCCATTGTACGCACCAACCTGTTGATGGTGGTCTGCGGCAATCCCAGTTCCTCTGGCATGTGGCGGGTCTCAATAATCTTGTCAGATCGATCAGCCACAAAGCAAAACACGGCAATCATGTTCGCAGTGATTTTATAATGTTCTGCGGTGAATACATCCATCACCGCCTGCAGTTTTGTCATCGATTTCATTTTTACTTTTCCCTAATGGGTCTCCACGATGCTTTTTGAATATTTCAAAGCTCAAGTGCAGAGGGCCAATGTTAGAGACGTATAGACAACTTGTCACGCCCCTGATTAGTGCCAGATTTTTATAAATACCTAAGAAACTGGCAGGTTTCTCAAGGTACATATCAATTTCAATGAACCTGAAAGGTCCTGTTACTTTTAAGCTTGGTTTTTTTTGTATCATGTTGTTACTCTTTCGTTTGATGGCTAGATAGATAAGTAAAGCCGTTTACGGTTTCAATACCGTAAAATTACTTAGAACGGCACTTCACCAGCGGAATTTCGCGGGTCCCTAAATACGTCAGGTTCTCGAGGCTCTTTAGCAGGGGCTGGCGGAACCTTTCGGGCCTGCAGTTCCTCGAGGGAAAGCAGGCCCATATCAATTAGATGCTGTTCGATACTGGTGGGTATCATGCCGTCACCATCGCGATAAGCTGGTGGCTACTGTCGGACACTGCAGCACCACCAGTGCGCTCATGGAACCGCTCGAGTGCTGCAGGCACGTTGGTGCCGTGATAGCTACCCCAATGGGCGTTCTGGTCCTCATCAATGGACCATGTCACCAGCTCGCTATCGCGAAACCATGCGAGAACGATATCGCCGTGATGTGCCAAAACTGTGGCGGTGTTCGGGAGTGTTTGAGCGAATAGGTTCATGCTGCTGCCCCTTCTAACCAATCAATTACTGTTTCCCATTCACGCGGCCTATTGGTTAAACTAATATCAAAATCAGCAACCAATATCACGCTTTCCAGATACAATTGTTGGTCAATTTCTATTGCATAACGTGCAATCACTTTTGGCGTGGCTAATGCTTGAATAGCTTTTTTTGTGGGTTTCACGCTGCTGCCCCTTCTCTATAATAGGTCCAACCGTGTGCATCCAAAGACGCGATAGGTTCGCCATCATCATTTTGAATTAGGATTTCTTCCCAACCACCAAAATCACCCCAGCGCGTGTAGTCCTTTACCCAATCAATAGCGCTGCGGTAATCTGCTGTTACCTGCATTTCCATTGCGCCATCGTCATCAGACCAGCCTAGTATTTCATAGTTTGTACGTGTCATCTTGTTACCTCCCAAAAGCCTAAAATTTCCAGAATATTGCGCACCTTTTCACGGTCCACAGTATCGCCTTCGAATGGGATATCTTTGCGGTTAACTACCAATTCACAAGCGGATTGCAGCGCGCCGTTTGATACGCCCAGATCATAGATTTCGCCTTTGCCGTAAAAGCTTTTACAGTATGTATAAAACTCGAGGTTCATGCTGTTTCTCCCAATAAAATCTGTTTCAAATTGGCACGAGAATGGCCGGAATACGCGGACAATTCGTGCAGGGTCATGTTTATATTTTCATCGTAATAGGACCGGACCAAATCGGCGGACCATTTGCGGGGATACGTATCGTCTGTGGAATTAGACATTTAGAAAACCTTTCAGTGACATGCGGGATTGCATGGCTAGACCTACCGTTCCCGATAGGTCCGCAATGCAATCTTAGTGCGTGATGAAAACGACAGGTTTCGAGGCTGTCCAACATAGGCCACAAGCGCCACAGTCTGGCACTAGGGTTTCCTCGCCTTTGGCGGCGTATTTGCCTGTTACCTTGCTAATTTGAGTAGGACATAGGAACGCCTGTTTGGCTGTCACGGCGTCCATTGCGCGTGGGTCATCGGCGCTATTGGCTGTCATATCAGCGCGGTTGAAATTGCCGCTAAAACGTATGGCCCAACGCTCACCGCAATTGTCTAACAATGAAAGCAAAGCTAGGCCTATGTTGCGTTCTGTTTTGTCCGCCGCGTCGGGTTGGTTCGCGGTGTAACCGTAGACGTGCAAAGCTGGAAACATGGATAACCATTTTGCCCACTTGGCAACGTATGAAACCGAGTAGAAATCGCCCAGAATATGCAAGCGAACGACGAAACCTTTTGGGTGTTTGCGCTGCAGCTCGGCTAGTTCAGTTTCAAGCATTGCCTCGAGTGATGGACCAGCCTCATAACGGAACGCATACATCATGTTGTTGCCATAGCAATCATTCCAGTGGGCACAAGAACGCGGGCAGGTGGCACGTTCCTCGAGGGTTAACGTGAATATCTTGAACCCACGCCATTTGCCTTTGGTAACAGTCTTGCCAAGCTTCACGTTGGTAGAGCGTTTGATAAGGTTTTCAGACTTACCCATTGTTACACGTTCTGCAGGTTTCACGCGGTTACCGAAAACAGTTTTACCGGACATTTGAGCGATTTCAGTTTTTGAAAGGTTTTTCATGATGTAGTTCCTATTAACGGTTAGATTAGAATTTAGTGATTGCGATAGCATAGCCAAACGACACAACAGACATACAGCCCAATAGCCCTAGCGTGGCTGTATCCATGCCAACGTAAAACGCTGCGACGGTGAGTAGTGAGGCACTCAATGAACATAGAGCGAGAATGAAAGATATGAGAGTTGTCATTAGTTGGCCATCCATAAAACTAGAAGTGTTGAAACTGTGAACGCTGTTGCGGTTATGAGTAGGGCGATAATCATCATACCAACCGATCCACAATCATATCTATAAGCGTCATCGCAATGATTGGACCAGCAACCATACCAAGACCAAAACCCGCTAGCGCAAGTGGTGATGATGGATCAACTTGATAAGCAATGAAAGACAACAACGGACCCGTGCCCATTGATACAGTTGTTGCAAGTAACGTGGTGAAGATTGATATAATGTTGTTTGTCATGTTGTAACCTCGAGTTATGAATGATGCAGCAAGCGCCGCCAATAACCGAGTAGTAACCGTTGTGCATTAGGGTGTCAACAGGGAATCTGCACCAACTGCAGGAAACTTGAAAACAGTAGGGGATAGCTTATCGATCCTGCTGGTTCCTGTTGGTTCCCTGCAGGTGCTGCGAGATAAATGAGAAAACAGCAGGAGAGACAAAAAGAGAGAAAGGAACTCGCCGGACCTGCAGGAACCTATCGAACCCTAT